>JAAGKN010000481.1_pt1 | contig 101742 bp, 84 predicted proteins | sample 6206371 | NCBI WGS metagenome assembly JAAGKN01 (sample SAMN11533720, study PRJNA540317) | gut metagenome | isolation source: fecal pellets from male and female animal of same cohort | host: Peromyscus leucopus | place: USA:CA | collected 2017
CGCCCTGACGGTTATTATTGTTGTACCCGCCCTGACGGTTATTATTGTTGTATCCGCCTTGACGGTTGTTATTGTTGTATCCGCCCTGACGGTTATAGTTGTTGTAGTTGTTCTGACGCGGCTGGTATCCGGTATTTTCACCTTCTGCTGAAGTTGCTATTGCTCCTTCGGCGCTTGTCTGAGGTTCACCTTCAAGCTGTGGGTTGTTCTGACGAGGCTGGTAACCCTGGTTGTTGTAGCGGTTGTTGCTGTAGCGGTTGTTATTGTTGTATCCGCCTGGCTTGTTGTAACGGTTGTTATTGTTGTACCCACCCTGACGATTGTTGTTGTAAGGGCGCTGCTGGTACTGACGGTTTCCGTAATTGTTACCGTAGGATTGATGACGTTCTTGTGAATCTACTTGTCCATGGTCACTTGAAGAGTTGTAGTCGTTGCCGGTTGACTCCTGAAGATTGTCCGGCTGTTCGGCATTTACAGGCCTCACACCAATGCGCGGTCTTTTGCCCTTCTTTTCGTTGCTGTCCATAATCGTTTGTGATTGCTTTAATTGTTAAAACTGATTTGATTTAGCACTGCCTCTCGGCGAGCTTACGGTTGAAAAAATGTTATAAATTAAAGTTTTTAAATTTGAATTATTTGAATTTATATTAGAGTTGAGTTGACTAATCAGTCTGAATCTAATCTTGGAAACAAAATGAGTCACCTAAAGGTTGATAACGTGATTTTGAATTTCTTATCCTCATAACATTTTCCACCGCAAAATTAAAGATTTTTTTTGGTAACACCTACGAGGAACGGTGAAAATATTTGTTAAAACCATCACAAAAATGGTAGAAAATGATATTTGAAATTTTATTTGTATCTTTGTCCGCTACAAACTATGTAAAAGTGTTGGGATAATGAGATTCCATGTTTCTTAACGTAGTGGTATAAGTGAATATTTTACCCTTAAAATTCTCTTAAGATTTATGACAGAAAAACGAGCGCAATTCGCTACTCGTCTTGGCGTTATTGCCACCACCGTCGGTTCGGCTGTGGGATTGGGCAACATCTGGCGTTTCCCTTACGAAGCTGGAGTGCATGGTGGCGGAGCCTTCCTTTTGATTGACCTCTTTTTTATATTTGTGATAGGTGTTCCGGTGATATGTGCTGAATTTATCATCGGTCGTCATACCGGTTCAAATGTACGAGGAGCTTTCAAGATTCTTGCGCCGGGAAAAGCCTGGGGCGTGATGGGGTATATAGGTATAGCTGCATCCCTGCTTATTCTGAGTTTCTACTCTGTGGTGGCTGGTTGGACATTGGAGTATATTTTTCAGTCTCTTTCCGGTTTTTCCGGAGTGCATACTGTGGAAGGATTACATAATCAATTCGACAGCTTTGCACAGTCGGATTGGCGTCCTGTAATGTGGACATTGCTTTTTCTTATGTGCAATTATATGATTCTCGCACGAGGGGAGAGGAAGGGGATTGAGAGAATGTCAAATATTCTGATGCCATTGCTCTTCTTAATCCTGTTGGTGTTTGCTGTCAACTCATTGAGGATGCCTGAGGCTATGCGCGGATTAGAATTTCTCTTCAAGCCTGATTTTTCAAAGATTACACCAGAGGTGCTTCTCGGTGGAATGGGGCAGGCGTTTTTCTCATTAAGCCTTGGGTTGGGGTGTCTTATCACCTATTCAAGCTATTTCAAAAAGGAGACACCGTTGGTGAAAACCGCGTTCACCACCGCCGGACTTGATACATTAGTGTCGATTCTTGCCGGAGTGATAATCTTTCCTGCTGTGTTTACTTTTGGTCAGGAACCGGCTGCCGGTCCGAAACTGGTATTTGAGGTGCTTCCCTCCATATTCAGCAATTTGCCAGGAGGAATGATATGGTCGACATTCTTCTTTATTCTGTTGTTTCTCGCATCCCTCACATCTACCATATCCATGAGCGAGATTTCAATCGCTTACTTTGTAGAAGAATTCAAAATGAGTCGAGCCAAGGCTACTCGTCTCAACATTGTCATAGCTATGGTGTTCGGTTCGCTTTGTGCTCTGTCATTCGGTTGTATGAGTGGAATCAAGATATTCGGTCTCACGCTATTCAATCTGTTCGACTTCTTATCATCCAATGTGCTCCTGCCTATAGGAGGGATGATTACATCCATCTTTGTGGGCTGGGTGCTTGACCGTGCTATATTACGTGAAGAGCTTGGAATCTCATCCTCTCGAATGAATCGTTTGACTATGGCTGTGATAGTATTCTGTTTGAGGTTTGTGGCTCCTGTCTGCATCGGATTGGTGTTTATTTTCGGACTCAACATATTTTGACATCTAATTGTTTGTCAAATGAAAATTTATTAGTAAGTTTGTGGAAAGTATTAGATACCACAATTGGACCTACTATCTACATCCATTGAAAAATATAATCATCATTATATGAAAAAAAAGACTCTCAACATCATTAAAAATGACCCGTGGCTTGAACCTTATAGCGAGGCTATAATCGGTCGTCACAACGATGCTCTCAATAAAGAACGTGAACTTTGCGGAGCTAACGGTTCTCTTGACTCATTTGCCAATGCTCACAATTATTTCGGATTGCATCGCACTGCTGACGGATGGGTATTCAGGGAATGGGCACCTAATGCCACCGGCATAACTCTTATAGGTGACTTCTCGAAATGGAAGCAGATGAAAAAATATGCCCTCAAGCCAAAGGCAAACGGTGTCTGGGAGCTTAAAGTGAAAGGTGACTCAATCAAGCATGGAGACCTTTACAAGATGATAGTGACCTGGGACGGTGGTAGCGGCGAGCGTATTCCCGCTTATGCCAACCGTGTGGTGCAGGATGAAAATACCCATGTGTTCTCGGCTCAGGTATGGTCGCCGGAACCGTATAAATGGAAAGTGAAGAAATTCCGTCCGGACACACGCCCGCTTCTTATTTACGAGTGTCACATAGGTATGGCGCAGGAGAAAGAGGGTATTGGTACCTATACGGAATTCCGTGACCTTGTGCTCCCGCGTATAGCTAAAGACGGTTACAATGCCATCCAGATAATGGCTATTCAGGAGCATCCTTACTATGGCTCGTTCGGCTATCATGTGTCGAGCTTCTACGCTCCCTCCAGCCGCTTCGGTACCCCTGAGGAATTAAAGTCGCTCATAGACCGCGCACATGAACTCGGGATTGCGGTAATTATGGATATAGTCCATTCGCACGCGGTTAAGAATGAGGTGGAAGGTCTCGGTCGTCTTGATGGCAGTTACAATCAGTATTTCTATGGTGATGGTCGCCGTGAGCATCCGGCATGGGATTCCCTCTGCTTTGACTATGGCAAGAATGATGTGATTAACTTCCTTCTTTCCAACTGTAAATATTGGCTACAGGAGTTCCGTTTTGACGGTTTCCGCTTTGACGGTGTGACATCCATGTTATATTACAGCCATGGTCTCGGTCAGGCATTCGGTAGCTACGATGATTACTATAACGGCAATGAAGATACAAATGCCATAACATATCTGACGCTTGCCAATAAGCTCATACACGAGATTAATCCTCACGCCATTACCATCGCTGAGGAGATGAGCGGTATGCCGGGTCTCGCAGTTCCTGTAAAGGATGGCGGTATCGGGTTTGACTATCGTATGGCTATGGGTATACCCGACTACTGGATTAAGCTTCTGAAGGAGAAAAAAGATGAGGATTGGCATCCCACCTCGATATTCTGGGAACTCACCAACCGCCGTGCCGATGAGAAGACAATCTCATATGTCGAGAGCCACGACCAGGCGCTCGTGGGCGACAAGACTGTGATTTTCCGCCTTATTGACAAGGAGATGTACTGGCACATGATGAAGGATGACGACAACATGGTGGTGGCCCGCGGCATGGCCCTGCACAAGATGATACGTCTTGTCACCGCATCGACCATCAACGGCGGCTATCTCAACTTCATGGGCAATGAGTTCGGGCATCCCGAATGGATTGACTTCCCACGCGAAGGGAATGGCTGGAGCTACAAATATGCACGCCGCCAGTGGGACCTCGTGGACCGCGATGAGCTGAAATACGTCTATCTCAACGATTTCGACAATGCCATGATACATACTATCTCTGGTGTCTACAATTTCCAGGCTCTCCCTGTGGTGAAGCTTTGGGAGAAGGACGATGACCAGGTGCTCGCCTATATGCGTGGCGACCTTGTGTTTGTGTTCAACTTCCATCCTTTCAAGGCATTCACAAGCTATGGTATCCTTGCTCCTGCGGGTGAGTACGATGTGGTTCTTTCCACTGACAATCCAGCGTTTGGCGGTTATGGGAACATTGATGAGAGAATCTCGCATCTCACACAGAACGACCCGTTGTTTGCTCCTTCAGGACGCGAATGGCTTCGTCTCTATCTGCCTCCACGCTCAGCACAGGTGCTCCGCCTGCGCAGGGCTGAACCTGAAAAGAAAAATTCCGGTAAGAAGAAATAAATTCTTTCTACCTGATGGATATTGATGGCGGTCGGATAACTTTTTTATCCGGCTGCCATCTTTTTTATCTGATATGGCTTAGTGTGCATTCTGTACGCCGTAATTTTTTTGTACTTTTGTGACACGAATAAATTTCAAGTAATATGACACGAGATTGGAAAACAATTAAGGTATATGAGGACATATTGTTTGAGCAATATGGTAAAATAGCGAAGATAACTATCAATCGTCCCCAGGTCTACAATGCATTTCGCCCGCAGACAAACCGCGAGATGCTTGATGCCATGGCTTATTGCCGTGAAGCGAGCGATATAGGTGTGGTGATTCTTACCGGCGCCGGCGACAAGGCTTTCTGTTCAGGTGGCGACCAAAAGGTCAAAGGGATAGGCGGATATATCGATGAGAATGGTGTGCCGCGCCTCAACGTGCTTGACTTGCACAAGGCTATACGCTCCATTCCCAAGCCGGTGATTGCAATGGTGAACGGTTATGCCATAGGCGGCGGACATGTGCTGCACGTGGTGTGTGACCTTACCATAGCCTCGGAAAATGCCCGCTTCGGTCAGACTGGTCCGAAGGTGGGCAGCTTTGATGCAGGCTTCGGTTCAAGCTATCTGGCACGTTGTGTCGGTCAGAAAAAGGCGAGAGAGATTTGGTTCCTGTGCCGCCAGTACACTGCTCACGAGGCGGCGGCGATGGGGATGGTCAATAAAGTGGTGCCTTTCGAGCAGCTCGAAGATGAGACTGTGGACTGGTGTGAGACAATACTCAGCCGTAGCCCGATGGCAATCCGAATGATTAAGCGTGCGCTCAATGCCGAACTCGATGGACAGAGAGGTATGATGGAATTTGCCGGCGACGCTACTCTGATGTACTATCTTATGGCAGAAGCTCAGGAAGGTAAGAATGCATTCCTTGAGAAGCGTACCCCGGATTTTGACCAGTTCCCGAAATTTCCCGGCTAAGAGGTCGGCGACAGGGCGGATATTTAGATTGAATGCCATTTTGATATGAAAGCTTCTTATGCCAAATACAGGCTCGATTTCCGCTTCACGGCTATAACTTCCCGTGACCGGATGCAACATAAGGATACTTTCTTCATAAAGATTTGGGATGACGACTCTTCTCATTTCGGGATAGGGGAGGCTGCCCTTTTCCGTGGGTTGAGTTGTGATGACACACCCGGTTATGAGGAGAAGTTGATGGATGTGTGCCGGAATATAGACTGCTATCTGTCCAATCCCGGTTTACTTGACGCGTATCCGTCTATAAGGATGGGGATTGAGACTGCTTTCCATGATTTCAGAAATGGGTGTGCCCGTCAGGTATTCCCCTCCGCATGGTCGGCTGGTGAGAACTCGGTAACTATTAACGGTCTTATATGGATGGGCGATAAGTCGCTTATGGCTGAGAGATTGAGGCAGAAGGTCGATGAAGGTTTCAAGTGTATCAAACTGAAGATTGGCGGGATTGATTTTGAGGATGAGCTTGATTTGTTGAAGCTCGTGCGCTCGCTTTGCCCTTATGTGGAGTTGCGTCTTGATGCCAACGGAGCTTTCACTCCCGAAAATGCCATGGAGCGTCTGATGCGGCTTTCAGAGTTTCGTATACACTCCATAGAGCAACCTATACGTCAGGGGCAATGGGAGAAAATGGCACGTTTGTGTTCCGAATCACCTATCCCAATAGCTCTTGATGAGGAATTGATAGGGCTCAATGCTTCCGGAATCAAAGAGAAGATGCTCGATATGGTCCAACCACAGTATATTATCCTGAAGCCGACCCTCTGCGGTGGTTTCCTTGGCTCAGACCAATGGATTGAATTGGCTGACAGGAGAGGTATAGGTTGGTGGGCTACATCGGCGCTGGAGTCGAATATCGGATTGAATGCCATAGCCCAGTGGGTGGCTGCTAAGGAGCCGCAGTTGCCGCAAGGACTTGGCACAGGACAATTGTATTTCAATAATATCACCTCACCTCTCACGCTGCATGCCGACCGGTTGGTCTATGCAGCTGACAAGGCATGGGAAATACCTGATATGGAATGGATGGAATGTTGAGGGGTAGTCTGACTGCCGAAGCTGAGGATTTTCTAAAGGAGTGGAGCAATCCGCTGCGCTATGTCGTGGCGCATACCTCCGGTTCCACAGGTATACCCAAGGAGATTCGGTTGCTCAAGTCCGATATGGTGTTGTCTGCTCAGGCTACGGTTGATTTCTTCGGCATCACAGCTGACTCCACTCTCTATTTGCCCCTGTCTCCATCGTATATAGCAGGGAAGATGCAGATAGTGCGTGCACTCGTGGCTGGTTGTCACCTTGATGTAGTGACTCCCTCAAACCAACCTTTGGGGGATGGGTTGTCAAGTCAGGTTGACCTGCTTCCTGTTGTTCCCTCGCAAATACCCGGACTACTTTCTTCCCCATCGCTCCAACATGTGAGGAATGTAATAATCGGAGGCGCTCCTGTAAGTCCAGAGGCAGAATCAGAGCTTTTGGCTCGCGGAGTGGAGGGGTATGCCACTTATGGCATGACGGAGACATGCAGCCATGTGGCTTTGCGAAAGCTCGGTATACCATCATTCCGGGCTCTTCCGGGATTTTCATTCTCGGTAGATTCCCGTGGGTGCCTCGTCATTACTTCAGGCTCTATGTCGTTCGGTTCGCTTGTGACCAACGATATTGTTGAGCTTGTCTCAGAGAGGGAATTTGTATGGAAAGGACGTTTCGACAATGTAATCAATTCAGGTGGCATAAAGATTTTTCCCGAGGAGATTGAGCGCGTGATTGCTCCATTGCTCCCGGCTACCGGGCTTTTCTATGTCACGTCGCGTAGAAGTGAGCGTTGGGGTGAGGAAGCGGTCATAGTGACGGATTGTGAGAAATATGCAGGTGACTCATCCGAGGGTGATGCTCTGCTTTCAGCGCTCCGGGAGCTTCTCCCACCGCATCATCTTCCCAAGGCTGTGATTTATGAGCCATCCATTGCACTGACTTCTTCAAAAAAAATAGTGAGGAGGAGACTGGGTTGAGCAACTAATATTAACTTTGCACTGATTCCCTTGTTATACCTTTATGACTGGTAAGAATATATATGGACTCTTCAATGATAGTTTCCCTCCGGTGCTCGATGGGGTCACTCTTACTGTGGAGAATTATTGCCGATGGCTTACATCGGCAGGTCATAAGGTGTGCGTGGTGACTCCTTGGAATCGTGAATGTCCCGAACATCCCGATTTTGATATGCACAGGTATCTGTCGCTCCCGATATACAACCGTCACCCCTACCGTTACGGTTATCCACGTTTTGACCCGTTTATATGGAGGAAACTACGGAATACAGATTTCAGGATTGTCCATGCTCATTGTCCTTTCTCGTCAGGGCGACTCGCAGCCTACGCTGCACGGAAACACGACATACCGTTGGTTACCACATTCCACTCAAAATACCGCACCGATTTGGAGCGGTCGCTCCCGCCGGTCATGGTTCGCTACCAGATGAAGCGTATACTTGAGTTCTACAACGCCGCCACTGAGGTATGGATTCCCCAGGCTGCTGTTGAGGAGACTCTCAGGGAATATGGATACAGGGGGAAGGTACAGGTGGTGGAGAATGGCAACGACTTTGCCGACGATATTGACGATATCGGACTGTACAGGCGTCAAGCGAGGGAATATCTCGGGGTGACACCCGGCAAAACGATGCTCCTTTTTGTGGGGCAGCATATACTTGAGAAAGGTATTGAAATCATCATACGAGCCCTCCCGTTGATTGTCGGATGCGACTACCGAATGAATTTCATAGGGGTAGGATACGCTCTTGACAATATGAAAGAATTGGCAAAGCAACTCGGGGTGGCTGATAAGGTGACGTTTCACGGCAAGATTGATGACCGTGAGTTGCTGCGCAAATACTATGCCGCCTCCGACCTGTTTCTGTTTCCCTCGTTCTACGACAATGCGCCATTGGTGGTGCGTGAGGCTGCGGCAGTGGGTACCCCTTCGGTGCTTCTCAAGGGTTCCACGGCGGCTGAAAATGTCAGGGACGAGGTGAATGGTTTCCTCGTGGCTCGCTCCTCTGAGGAGTATGCCTCGGCTATAATGAATTTATCCGGCAATCCGGAGAAAATTGCCAAAGCCGGCACTGGAGCGCGCTGTTCCTTGTCGCGGTCATGGCGCGACGTGATGGATGAAGTATTGATTAGATATAACCAAATTATAGAACGCTATGAAGCAACCCGAAAACGATATTGAGCAGAAACCGGAGCCAAAGACAGGAAGCATAGCCTGGAAAATCATGCTACCGGTGGCTATAGGGCTCGGGGTAGTGGTGTGGATGTTTCACAATGAGTTCAACCGAAGGGTGTGGGATTCATTCCATTTTGACGCAAGGGTGATTGGATGCATCGCTCTCGCATGGGTGTTCATGCTGGGGCGTGACTTCGGACTAAGCTGGCGTTTCCGTACTCTCACTGACAAGCAGCTCTCATGGTGGCAGGCTATAAGGGTCAATATGCTCTGTGAGTTCACCTCATGTGTCACCCCAACGGCAGTTGGAGGAAGCACTTTCGGCATGATATATCTTAACAGGGAGGGAATCGCGCTTGGCAGGGCTACCACGTTGATGCTCACCACGCTGTTTCTCGACGAGCTGTTTTTTGTAGTGTCACTTCCCGTGATAATGCTGTTGGTGCCTTACCGGGAATTGTTCGGATTCGAACATTCGGCATTCACCACTGGATTGCAAACAGTGTTCTGGATAGTGTACGGGATAATAGCAGTGTGGACTGCAATATTGTTTTTCGGCATTCTTGTGAAGCCACGCGGCATCCATAGGTTGCTCAATTGGATATTCCACTTTGCGCCTCTGAAGCGATGGCAGAAAAGTGTCGATGAGATGGGGCAGCAGATGGAGATAGCTGGCAAGGACTTGCGCACACGCTCGTTCAGATGGTGGCTTGAAACCTTCGGGGGCACAGCGCTGTCGTGGAGTTCCCGGTACCTGGTGGTTAATGCTCTCTTTCTCGGTTTTGCCCCTTACGCTGACCAGATAGTAGTGTTCTGTCGCCAGTTTGTGGTATGGGTTGTGCTCATGGTAAGCCCCACGCCGGGCAGTGCAGGTATCAGCGAGTGGCTTTTCACTACCTATTATGGTGATTTGCTCCACAACTCGAGCATGGCACTTGTGATAGCTCTTTTCTGGCGAATAATAAGTTACTACATATATCTGATTATCGGCGCATGTCTTTTCCCTTGGTGGGTGCGTCACAAAGTCAATCTCTCGCGACTAAAGCTCTCTGGCGGTAGGAAGGATTGAGACCTCGATTTTACAACCTCTCTAAAAATATAATTATGATACGTCACATTTGTTTGCTGATTTTGATTTCACTGTTCTCATCCCTCGCGCTGGCAGCCGGCGAGGTGTATGTGCTCAGGCTTGATGATGAGATAGGCTCGCGCACATGGCGTTATACCCGTGAGGCGCTCAACGAGGCTGAGACGCGGGGGGCTGCCATGGTCCTGGTGCATCTCAACACCTACGGTGGCTCCGTGGTGCATGCCGATTCCATCCGCACAGCATTGCTCAACCATCCGGGCAAGGTTGTTGCTTTTGTGGATAACAATGCCGCCTCGGCAGGGGCTCTGATAGCTCTTGCATGTGATACGGTATATATGCGCAGGGGTGCTTCCATGGGGGCTGCTACGGTGGTCAATGGTGCCGATGGGGCTGCGATGCCTGACAAATACCAGTCGTACATGAGGGCTATGATGAGAGCCACCGCCGAGCATCATGGCAAGTACCGCGACGAGTCCGACTCTCTGAGATGGCGCCGAGACCCGCTGATAGCCGAGGCTATGGTGGATACGCGTGTGGTGGTGCCCGGTCTTATTGATTCCACCCGTGTGCTCACATTTACCCCCGACGAGGCTGTGAAATGGCACTATGCCGAGGGGAAGGCGGAGTCAATCTCTGAGGTGATGAGCCGACTTGGCGTGGCTGACTATACCGTCAAGGAGTATGCCCCTACATGGCTCGACCATCTGATTGGATTTTTTACCAATCCGGCTGTACAGGCGGTGTTGATTATGATTATTGTGGGTGGCATATACATGGAGCTGCATTCTCCCGGCGTGGGATTTCCATCGGCGGCTGCCATCATAGCTGCGGTGCTCTACTTCCTGCCACTCTACATATCGGGGATTGCAAGCAGCTGGATTATACTTATCTTCGTGGCGGGGATAATACTTGTGGTGCTGGAGATGTTTGTGGTGCCCGGATTCGGGATAACTGGGATTGCCGGTATCTCCTGTATCTGCATAGCATTGATTCTCGGACTTATAGAGCATTATACATTCTCGCTCACCCATGTCGATACCTCCTCGCTATGGTCGTCGCTTGCTATTTTCGTAGCCGGTGTGCTCCTGGCTGTAGGAGCTATATGGTATCTAACCTCCTCCCATGGACCCAAATGGCTGCGACGCCATACTGACCTGACGCTGACCCAACAGGTCAAGGATGGATACATAGGGGTGGATATGACTCCGTCGTACTATGTAGGCTTCGAGGGAGTGGCTGTGACCGACATGCGTCCTGCCGGTAAGGTCCAGATTGGCAATGATGAGTTTGATGCGGTGGTTGTGTTGGGATTTGTCAATGCCGGTACCCGTGTGAAGGTTGTCAAATATGAAAATGCGCAGATATATGTTAAGGAACTCTGATTATATAGGTATTATACCTGCACGTTACGGCTCCACACGCTTCCCAGGGAAGCCGCTTGCCGAGATTGACGGTATGACGATGGTGGAACGTGTCTACAGACAGGCGTCCAAGGTGCTCGACAGAGTGGTTGTAGCCACCGACGATGAGCGTATAGCCTCGGCTGTAGAAGGATTTGGAGGAAAAGCCGTGATGACTTCCTATGACTGCGCCAATGGTACCGCCCGTGTGTGGGAGGCTTACCGAAAGCTTAGTGAGACAGCTGCAATTGTCATAAATATCCAGGGGGATGAGCCATACATACATCCTGAGCAGATTCGGGGGGTGATGCAGCTATTTGCTGATGACCCGTCGACTCAGATAGGCACACTCGCCCATAAATTTGACAAGGAGCTTGGCTTCGAGGCGCTTTTCAATCCCAACCGGGTGAAGATGACCATGGATGTTGCCGGGAAAGTGCTATATTTCAGCCGTTCGATAATTCCCTATGTGCGTAACTATAAGTGGCAGGAATGGCTTAGTCATGCCACCTTCTATACCCATATAGGACTCTATGGTTTCCGCAAAGAGGTGTTGGAACGTGTGGTTACATTGCCACCCTCACAGCTCGAGGAGTCAGAGGCGCTTGAACAGCTTCGCTGGCTTGAGAACGGTCTGCTGATACGGGCAGCCGTCACCACCATACCATCATATCCGGTCGATACCCCCGAGGATTTGGAGAAGCTTCCGCACCATAGTTTTTGATAGAGCTTCACCTGTCATGACTTTGGCTCAGCCTTGGCGAGTGTGAACCATATATAATATATAGGTATAAAGCAACACCGGAGTCTCCGATTTACGGAAATTCCGGTGTTGTTTATAGGAATGGTTATTTAAGAAATTCCTTATTAGAGCACACCTTGTGCCATCATGGCGCGGGCTACCTTCATGAAGCCGGCTACGTTGGCTCCGCGTACATAGTTGATGTAACCGTCAGCCTCAGTGCCGTATTTCACACACTGGTTGTGGATTTCTGTCATGATTTGCTTGAGCTTGTCGTCAACCTCTTCTTCGCTCCAAGATAGTTTCTGTGAGTTCTGAGCCATTTCAAGACCTGATACTGACACACCGCCTGCGTTGGCAGCCTTACCGGGAGCGTAGAGTATGCGAGCCTTCTGGAATTCGCGGATGGCATCGGGAGTAGAAGGCATGTTTGCACCTTCGCTCACTGCGATACAACCGTTGGCTATGAGTGCGCGGGCATCGTCGTCATCGATTTCGTTCTGGGTAGCAGATGGCATTGCGATTTCACAAGCCACGCGCTGCCAGGGGCGTTCCCCTTCGAAGTACTGGCATTCGTATTCCTCGGCAAATTCGCGGATACGACCACGATAGATGTTTTTGAGCTTGAATATGTAGTCGAGCTGTTCGCGGGTAAGACCATCGGGTACATAAATTGTTCCGTCGCTGTCGCTCATTGACACCACCTTGGCTCCGAGCGAGAGGAGCTTGTCGGCAGTATATGTTGCCACGTTGCCTGAGCCTGAGATAGCCACACGCTTGCCTGCAATGTCGATGCCACGGGTCTTGAGCATTTCAAGAAGGAAATATACGTTGCCGTAGCCGGTAGCTTCGGGACGGATGAGAGAACCGCCAAATTCAATGCCTTTGCCGGTGAATGTACCGGTAAATTCACGTGCCATCTTCTTGTATTCAGCCGAACATGTAGCCTACCTCGCGACCGCCTACGCCTATGTCACCGGCGGGCACGTCGGTGTCGGGACCGATCTGGCGCCAGAGCTCGCGATGAAAGCCTGGCAGAAGCGCATCACCTCCATGTCGCTCTTGCCGCGGGGAGAGAAGTCGCTACCACCTTTGGCACCGCCCATGGCGAGTGTGGTGAGTGAGTTCTTGAAAGTCTGCTCGAAAGCGAGGAACTTGAGGATTGACAGATTGACCGATGAGTGGAAACGGATACCGCCCTTGTAGGGACCGATGGCATTGTTGTGCTGCACACGGTAGCCCATGTTGTTGTGAACCTTGCCTTTGTCGTCGACCCACGACACACGGAAAGCAGAAGATTCTGTCGGGAATACAGAGACGCTCGATGAGGTTGTAGCGGTCAAATTCGGGATTCTCATTGTAGACATCTTCAATGGTGGTCAACACCTCTTCTACGGCCTGGATATATTCAGGCTCGTTGGGGAAACGACGTTTCAGTTCGTCGATAACTGCAACTGCATTCATACCTTAATTGGAAATTATATTTGGAATTTAATTTACGAATTAAAAATAACAATTTGTTACAAAATCCTTGATTTTGCTGCAAAGTTACAACTTTTTATTAAAATATCAAAGAAAAATGTCAAAATATAACGCTTTGCCGTAAATTTCTTGCAAATTGATTCGGTCGCGTCTGTACCGGAGGCAGTAAGTCCATTTAGAAGAGACGTAATTCTGTTCAGTAGGTCGTTGGCTAAGAGCTTTTTTATATGTTCGGAATAAAAGTTGAACAAAATATTTTGGATTTTTGCTTACCTTTGTGGCAAATTATTTGACCCTAAATTGCGAATACAGCTATGAACTCAGGCGAATTAGAATTGATATTGATAAATATATCCGGCCAGGACCATCCGGGTGTCACATCGGCTCTGTCAGAAATTTTAGCGAAATACGATGCCGGCATTCTGGATATAGGTCAGGCTGACATTCATCATACACTCTCACTCGGTATATTGATTAAGACCCACTCCGATGTCTCAGGCAATATAATGAAGGAATTGCTTTTCGAGGCGACAAAGCTCAACGTCAACATACGTTTTACACCTGTGAGCCGTGAAGAGTACGAGGCTTGGGTGGGCAGTCAGGGAAAAAACCGCTGGATTATCACTCTGCTCGGTCGGCGTCTAACAGCGCGTCAGATAGCCAAGGTGTCGGCTGAAATTTTCCGTCAAGGTATGAACATCGATGGTATTCAGCGTCTCACCGGTCGTATGCCCTTGGGCGAGGAGGAGCAACCAAAGTCCAAATCGTGTGTGGAGTTCTCGGTACGCGGCACACCCGATGACCTTGATGCCATGCAGGCTACTTTCATGCATCTCTCGCAGGAGGACGACTTCGATATATCAATGCAGGAGGATACACTCTATCGCCGCTGTCGCCGTTTGATATGCTTCGATATGGACTCCACTCTGATTGAAACAGAGGTAATAGATGAGCTTGCTATAAAAGCCGGAGTAGGGGATAAGGTCAAGGAGATAACCGAGCGCGCCATGAGGGGTGAGATAGACTTCTGCGAGAGTTTCAAAGAGCGTGTGGCACTTCTCAAGGGTCTCGATGAAAGTGTGATGCGTGAAATAGCCGAGAACCTTCCAATCACCGAAGGGGTGGGGCGCATGATGCATGTACTGAAACGTGCGGGCTACAAGACTGCCATCCTCTCAGGTGGTTTTACATATTTCGGCAACTATTTGAAACAGAAATTCGGGTTTGATTATGTATATGCCAATGAACTGGAGATTGTGGACGGGAAGCTGACCGGACGATATCTTGGGGAAATAGTGGATGGCAGACGTAAGGCTGAGCTTTTGCGCCTGATAGCGCAGGTGGAGAATGTCAACATTGCGCAGACTATAGCCGTGGGTGACGGAGCCAACGACCTCCCGATGCTCGGCACTGCAGGACTCGGCATTGCTTTCCATGCCAAGCCGAAGGTGAAAGCCACAGCTGACCAGTCAATCTCAACTATCGGACTGGATGGAGTTCTTTACTTCCTCGGATTCAAGGATTCCTTCATCACCGAGAATAACTGACATGGGAATAGAGTGGGAATAATGAATGGCTCCCGGGAGCGAGTTGTCCGGGAGTATTAAAATATAAGCCCTGCCGGTCTGGATTAGCAAAAACGGCAGGGCTTAGTGTATTCTATTATTTATATAGCGGCTTATCGGATGCGGTCGTAGGAACGGAGGCGCTTGATATCCTTCTTGATGGCTGAAAGGGCCATTAGCTCAAGTACGGCGGCAATGGGTAGGAGGATATCCCATACGGCGAAGCGGGCTTCCATACCTTCAGCCTCAGCTTGCTTGAACAGAGTGAAGCATACCACTGCTATGCAGCATAGTGTAAGCAGCATTCCGATGGTGAGCACGGTCTTTTGCAGACCAATGTTGCTGTACATGAAAATATCCACGAGCAGGAGCAGCACGGTGGCAGCCGCAGGGATTAGAATCCCGTATTCGGTCATTGTGTACAGTTTTTGAGTTACAATCGGTTGGTTGTTAACGAAATCAACTTCCCCGTAAGGCACGATGATGAAAATCGCCATTGCCACTACAGCCAGGAAGATGTAGAGAGTTTGGATACGTTGAATTTGCATAAACTATAGGTTTTAAAATTGATGATGCGGAATTTTATTCAAAAGTAATAAATTTTTAACAATTCACACTGCGTTTAGTTGCTGTTTTATCGTAAATTTGTAATAAAATCACGAAATATTGTTGTAACGAATGGAAACAAAACGTCCTCTCATACTGATTACCAACGATGATGGCATAGCATCGAAAGGCATCCGCCATCTTGCCTCCATAGCTGTGAAGCATGGCGAGGTCATAGTAGTGGCTCCGGCTGACCCTCAGTCGGCCAAATCATCGGCTCTTACTGTCAATTCGCCTCTTATGGTGAAAGAGGTTGACCCTATCCACGGTGCATTGGCATTCACTGTCAACGGCACTCCTGTGGATTGCGTGAAAATAGCCATGCATGCCGTTCTCGACCGTCGGCCTGACCTTGTGCTTTCAGGTATCAATCACGGCTCAAACGCTGCTGTCAACAATATCTATTCAGGCACCATGGGCGCTGCCATGGAGGGATGTGTGCTCGGGATACCGTCAATAGGATACTCACTGCTCAGCCATGCGGCTGATGCTGACTTCGGGCAGCTTGACCCTTTCATCGAGGAGATTACATCGCGTGTGATTGAAGGTGGATTGCCCGATGGTATATGCCTTAACGTCAATTTCCCTGCTCATTGCACTCCGCTCGGCATGAAGGTGGTGAGGGCTGCACGTGGATACTGGACTGAGGAGTATGCTGACTATGCCACTCCTCATGGCACTCCATTTTATTGGCTCACAGGTAAGTTTCACAATGAGGAGCCTGACAATCCCGAAACCGATGAGTATTGGCTCGCACGTCAGTACGGCTCTATTGTACCTATACGCCCTGACCAGACTGCATCCGACCGTATCGGGGATATATCAGCCCTCCTAAAACTTTAAAAGTTACAAATGCACATTTTGCACATCATGCGCATGTGCATATTTATCCGTCCGCTCTGAGCATTGCACATAAAAGAGTGGGGCGGATATATTTTTGTAGCCTATAGTAGAGGTCAATTCTTGAGCGAACGGTAAGTGTGACGTGCGCGCAGGTAATAATCCAGCAGGATGTTGGTATTGCCATGCAGCAAGTCAACTTTAGGGTGCGATTTATATGCTCCACGCATCTTGGCAAAGTCCCGGTGGGCTTTGAAAATGGCTGCAGCATTTTCGCTATCGCCCGATAGAATGAACTTAGCCCATGCTATCGTGTCTAATAGACGTCGGCGCACCAGAGTTTTACGTCTGGTCCTATTCGGTAAATTCTTGTGGAGCATGAGCAGATTGTTGCGAAAATTAAGATAGGTCTTCCGTGGATTGGATGCCGGGAGACTTCCTCCCCCGAGGTGGTAGACATGGCTTTGGGGTACAGCCCAGATTTCCTTCCCTGCCAGAAGTATGCGCCAGCATAGGTCTATCTCCTCCATGTGGGCGAAGAACTGCTTGTCAAGACCGCCGGTCTGAAGGTACACTTCATTGACTACCATCAGTGCCGCACCGCTTGCCCATGTTACCTTCACCGGTGTATCATACTGCCCCGTGTCCGTCTCCACGGTGTCAAATATGCGTCCTCGGCAGTAAGGGAAACCGTTGCAGTCGAGAAATCCCCCGCATGCTCCGGCATATTCAAATTTGTCAGGCTCGAGCAGTGACTTTATCTTAGGCTGTGCTGCGCCGGCATCAGGGTGTTCCTCCATGAATCTGTAGAGCGGAGTTAGCCAGTCGTTGTCGACCTTTACATCTGAATTTAGCAGCACGGTATATTTGTAGCTGTCGGCTATTAGTGCTATGGCACGGTTGTATCCTTCGGCAAAACCGTAGTTCTCCTTGAATTCTATCAGTTTCACCTCCGGGAACTCCTCTTTTAGAATTTCTACTGAATTATCGGTGGAACCGTTGTCAGTCACTATCACGTCAGCTATTTCCCGGTTGGTATGGCTCACTACCGAGGGGAGATACTCTTTCAGGAATTTCTCACCGTTCCAGTTGAGGATTATCACTGCTACCGGTTTGGCATGCTCGCTCATGGATGGTTATGTCTAATTGCTATTACTGATTTAAAGGGAAAAGATTATTTCACCACATCTCCGTGCGACTCTTCTGCATTCTCCTCCGTCGATGTGATATGCACCGGTACGATAGTGTTGGATATGGCAGGGTCGGGGGCAATGTTCACACGCAGGTAATTATCTGTGAAACCTGCCATCGAACCATCAGTTCGCGGATGCTCTGCTAAAAGCGGACGGGTAGTGCCTACAAACCGCTCGGTGAAATCTTTTAGTTTCTTCTCGGAAACCCGGAGCATTATGCGAGTGCGGCGATGCTTCTCTTCCTGACTTACGAAGTGCTCAATGTTGAGAGCACGGGTGCCGGGGCGCTCGCTGTAGGTGAACACGTGGAGGCGTGAAATGTCGAGTGATTCCACAAATTTCTTTGACTCCTCGAAGCGCTCCGGAGTCTCTCCTCTTGCACCAACTATCAGGTCTACACCTATGAACGCATCGGGCATCACTCGGCGTATATGCTCTATCTTGCTGCGGAATAGCGCTGTGTCATAGCGGCGGCGCATGAGCTTTAGTACTTCGTCGCTTCCGCTCTGCAATGGTATATGGAAGTGTGGCATAAATCTTCGCGAAGTAGCCACGAAGTCAATCAGCTCATCCGTCAGCAGGTTAGGCTCGATAGATGAAATACGGTAACGCTCTATCCCCTCAACCTTGTCAAGAGCCTTGCAGAGTTGGAAGAATGTCTCGTCAGTCCCTTTGCCGAAATCGCCTATATTTACCCCTGTAATTACTATTTCCTTGCCACCTTCGGCAGCCACGCTTTCGGCATGGCTCACAATTTCACTGATGGTTCCCGAACGGCTGCGGCCGCGGGCCATAGGTATGGTGCAGTAGGAACAATAATAGTCACAACCGTCCTGTACTTTTAGGAAATAGCGTGTGCGGTCACCGCGGGAGCATGATGGGGAGAATGTGCGTATATCCTTGGTTGGAGTGACGAATCGTGATACTTCAGGATTTGCGGTGTCATCATTGCTGCCTGTCTGGCTCTCGTTTTCAACCTGTGCGAGATATTCGGCAAGCTGCAGTTTACGGTCGGTACCGGCGACTATCTTCACTCCTGGAAGTGCTGACACCTCCTCAGGTTTGAGTTGGGCGTAGCATCCGGTCACTATGATTTTAGCCTCGGGATAGCGGCGTGCGAATGAGCGTATGGCTTGCCGGCATTTCTTGTCGGCAAACTCAGTCACGCTGCAAGTATTGACCACGATATAGTCGGGTGTGTCACCTTCATGGACCCTTTGGATGCCTTGAGAGGCAAATAGTTGGGCTACAGTAGAGGTCTCGGCAAAATTAAGCTTGCAGCCGAATGTGTGGAACAGGGCGGTGCGGTTGCCGAAAGTATCTTTGTTAATCAATCAGAATGATATTTTGCAGGTTATTCCATATTTTCCGCCAGGATTGGGATGGGGCGCTTGAACTCCTCCTTGAATGATATGAGGGTTTCGGTGCGACCTAACTCTGTGCGCAACTTCTTGTGGATGATTTCAAGGAGATGTGCATTGTTGCGCGCGAAAATCTTGGCAAATATATCGTATGTACCGGTGGTGAAATGGCAATCCACCACTTCCGGTATCTCCTTAAGCCGGTTCACGACTTCATCAAATTTGGTGGAGTCATTCAGAATGAAACCTATATATGCGCAGGTTTCATATCCTACGGCTGCGGGGTCGATTATAGTTTCAAATCCCTTGATAATGCCTGATGCTGTCAGCTTCTGTATGCGCTGATGGATGGCTGCCCCTGAAACGTTAGTCTCTCTCGCAATCTCGAGAAAAGGCTTACGGGCATTGTGCGATAACATCTCCAGAATTTTGAAATCCAGAGCATCGAAATGTTGACGTGCCATTAGATGGTGTTGAATTGGATTATTTCTATTATGTGACTTTCAGATTGAAAGAATTACTAAGGAAGTGAGGTTTGTCATGGTAGGAAAGAGTAGGGACTTCCTTAATTTTACTCTGCAAAATTAGTAAAAACAATCCATATCTTAATATTTTTATTCGATTTAATTATAAATTCACACCTGTGGCATGGCGGTATCTGAGGCGGATTATGTTAAGATAAAGCGATTTAACATTTAACAATAATATTGTTGTTGTCCAATTGGAGGGAATGTTATATCTTTGCATCAATTTTCTGACACCATCTTAACGGGGATATCTCTGACCCCGGTCTATGAAATTGAACAAAAATTGAGACATTCTCATCTATATATTGTCGCTATAGTGCTATTGTGCGCCTTGTCAGTAGGCGCATTTTCTCGCCCTGTCACCTCCACCCCCATAAAGGTTGAGGATAACAACGCATTTGCTCCCCAAGAGGATACAGTCAAAGAGAATGCACTTACTCCTGCTCAGGTTGCTGATGCAGTGCTTGAACACCGTAATGCAACCTCTGATAAGGTTGACTCCATGATGGCTGCGCCAATGGAGATTTCACTCCCGTCCGACTCTTTGGATTCAATTGCCACCGTTGCGGTAGCTGATTCAGCTGTGCGCTCGCATGTGGTTACCACAGATACTGCTCGCCGTACACGTCTCAGCCGTCGCCGCATAGAGCCACCGGGTGAGAAGTCAAAGATAGTACGTGCTAAAGTCGACCTTGACAACGCTGTGGACTTTGCAGCTAAGGATTCTATGATTCTTGTGGGGCGCAATCAGGCATACATGTATGGTGAGAGCCATGTGGAATATGGCAACATCAAGCTCGATGCTGACCATATAGAGATGAATCTTCAAAACAGTACGGTATACGCTAATGGTACTCCGGATTCCATCGGTGAGCTTCAGGGCACTCCGGTGTTCGAGGATAATGGTACCTCCTACGAAGCTAAGACCATGAGCTATAACTTCAAGACTGAGCAAGGTTATATCACCGATGTAATCACTCAGCAGGGCGAGGGCTATCTCACCGGAGGACAGAGTAAGAAGATTGACGAAAATACCTTTTTTATCCAGGATGGAAAGTATACCACTTGCGATAATCACGATGACCCACACTTTTATCTTCACGTGACCAAGGGTAAGATGCGCCCGGGTAAGGATGTGGTAGCTGGACCTTCATATATGGTACTTGCCGGACTTCCTCTCCCGCTAGCGCTCCCCTTCGGTTATTTCCCGTTCTCCGAGAAGTACTCCTCTGGTATTATTTTCCCTACATTTGGCGATGACTATAACCGGGGATACTATCTGAGCAACGGCGGTTACTATTTCGCTATCAGCGACAATATGGACCTTGCGCTTACAGGCGAAATTTATACACTTGGTTCTTGGGGACTTCGTGCCAACTCGGCCTATGTGAAGCGCTACAAGTATTCAGGCAGTTTCAATATTTCATATCTCAAGACCATCACCGGCGACAAGGGTATGCCTGACTATTCCAAGTCGACCAACTTCCAGATTCTGTGGAACCACAGTCAGGATTCAAAGGCTAATCCCAATATGAACCTCTCGGCGAGTGTCAATTTCACAACCAGTGGTTACACCCGTAATGACCTCAACTCATACTACTCCAACGCGTTCACCGAGAACACCAAGAGCAGTACCATAAACATGACCTACCGTTTCCCTAATTCAAAATGGTCTGTTTCAACTACAGCGAGTGTGTCTCAGCGTACTCAGGACTCTACATTGGCGGTGTCGTTCCCTAACTTCACCCTCACCATGTCACAGGTCTATCCCTTCAAACGCAAGCGTCAGGTGGGTCAGGAGAAATGGTATGAGAAAATTAAGATGTCATACTCCGGTCAGTTCAACAACTCATTGACAGCAAAGCAGGATGAGTTCTTTAAGAAAAGTCTTGTGAAGGATTGGCGAAATGGTATGAAGCACAGTGTGCCTATCTCGGCTACATTCAATGTGCTCAAATATATCAATATCACACCCTCGGTTAACCTCACTGACCGAATGTATACTTCAAAGGTACGTCGTCAGTGGGACCCCAACGCTTCGGCCGAAGTGCTGGATACCACCTATAGTTTTTATAATGTGTGGGACTTCTCGGCATCAATGGCTCTTGATACAAAAATCTATGGTTTCTATCAGCCGCTGCCGTTCCTGGGCGATAAGGTGAAGATGATACGTCATGTCATCACGCCAACCATCTCATTCTCCGGTTCTCCGGATTTCGCATCACCCTTCTTCGGGTACTATGGCTCATATCAGTATCCTAATGCGCAGGGTGAGATGCAGGAGCGTGTGTATTCCTATTTCCCCAACAGCCTTTTCGGTGTGCCGGGGCAGGGGCGAAACGGTTCGGTGAGCTTGTCGTTGAGCAATAACCTTGAGATGAAGGTCAAGTCTGACAATGACTCCATCGGCGAGAAGAAGGTGTCATTGATAGAGAATTTCACCGTTTCGCAGAGTTACAATTTCGCTGCTGACTCAATGAACTGGTCGAATATCAACACTTCTCTCATGCTGCGTCTGGTAAAGAACTTCAATCTTAACCTCTCAGCCACTTGGGATGTTTATACATACGCTCTCAGCTCCTCTGGCACCCCGGTGCGAGTCAACAAGCTCCGCATCAGCCAGGGTAAAGGTCTCGGAAAACTATCGAGCACCGGTACCTCATTCAGCTATACGTTCAATAACGATACCTTTAAAAAACTGTTTGGAGGAAAAGATAAGGACAAGGGGAGCAAGAAGGACAACAATAAGAATAACAACAATCAGCAGTCGGAAAATCAGGATTTTGCCGAGGATACATCCGATTACCAAGGTCCAAACCGTAAAAACAGTAAAAAGGACAGTGGTATGAAGATGGGCGATGACGGTTATATGGAATGGTCTGTTCCCTGGAACCTTACATTTAACTATTCGGTAAACTATGGTTACGGCGAATTTGACTATAACAAACTCGAATACAAGGGGAAGATTACCCAGAACCTTTCGTTCTCAGGCAACATTCGTCCGACAGCAAATTGGAACTTCGGATTCTCTGCGAGCTACAATTTCGACACCCATAAGCTTGCCTATATGAACTGTAATATATCGCGAGATATGCACTGTTTCACCATGCGTGCAAGTTTCGTGCCTGTAGGTCCTTATAAGAGTTACAACTTCCACATTTCCGTCAAGTCATCTTTGCTTGCCGACCTCAAGTATGACAAACGCTCATCACTATCTAACGGTGTGAAGTGGTACTAATCGGGATTAAGTGGTGCTAATTTGTGGCATTCAGTAAACCAACTCATCATAATAGATGTTATTAAAATTGAAATTACATTTTTTGGATTTCACGTTTTAATCGAAGTTTAATAAAAACTATTTATGATGAAAAAAATCCTACTAATCATGTGTGCTGTCTTAGGGATGGCTTTCGGAGCACAGGCGCAGCGCGCACAATTCCAAATCGGTTATGGTGGCTATACCCAGATGGATGCCAGCGATATGCATCCCGGCGGCGATGTTGACAATGCATGGGGCGCGCTGACAGCAGGTGTTAACTTCAAGGTGCTTCCAAGTTTCTACCTCGGTGCCACTTACACCTTCTCAAGTGCCAGCTACAAGCATCATGATGATGCCAGGGCTTACTATCATGTCATCATGCTTAACGGTCGATATGATTATTACCGTAACCGCATTGTGACTCTCTATGGTCACCTCGGACTTGGCGTTGACATCACCCATGCGGCATCCGATGATTATTCTAAGGATAAGACCTATTTTGCATTCCAGGCTTCCCCGCTCGGCGCAGAGGTTGGGTTGAGTCGCTCTGCCTCAATCTTTGGTGAGCTTGGCTATGGTGCGCAAGGTCTTCTTCAGGTAGGTTTCCGCTTCAATCTATAATAGCCGGAATCATCATCTGCAATTCGCAATCATAGACAATCCGAATATTCAAAGCACAAAATTATCATGAACGATAAAATTTCTTACGAGGACCGGAAGGAGCTTCCCGACAGTGTGTTCGGGCTTCCTGAGCGCAGGGAATATCCCATGCCTGATGCTGCCCATGTGCGTGCGGCGGAAGCTTATTTCCGTTATTGCCCCGAGGATTTGAAACCGAAGCTGGCGCGTGCCATTATGCAGCGTGCGGCGGAGTATGGGGTGGATGTTGAAAGTCCCACGGTCCTTTCTTACGCTGAAAAGTGATTAAGAACGTTTTGATTTTCCTTTGCGTTCTCGCCGTTGTTAGCAGGTGAGGACGCATTTGTTTTTTATCTTTCAGTGTGCTAAGGGGCTGTTGTTAAATCTGCTATTAACATCTGTTATGAAATATAATTCGTTGCGTTTAATATTTATTTTATAAATTTGTATATTCAATCGGCATAGTTTTCTATATGCTGATTAGAGGTTTCATGGAATAACGACAGAAAAATGGCAAAAGAAACGAATCTTGACGATATGAATCTCGTGGCGAGGCTTCGGGACCCAGCCACATGCCGTGATGCCTTCGGTGAAGTCATCAGGATATATTCCGAACCTCTATATAAGCAAATCAGACGCATGGTCCAGACGCATGATGATGCGAATGACCTTTTGCAAAACACATTCCTTAAGGCGTGGCAGTCCATTGAGAATTTTCGTGGCGAAGCCAAACTTTCCACGTGGCTTCACAAGATTGCCATAAACGAAAGCATCACTTTCCTTGAAAAAGAGCGTAAGCGCCTCGGACTTTCAATCGACGATGAGGAATCGCACCTTATCAATCTGATTGAGGCCGACACTTATGTGGATGGAGAGGAGCTGGAGAAAAAGTTGAGGGAAGCAGTGGCATCTCTTCCTGAGAAACAGCGTCTTGTGTTCAATATGCGTTACTACGATGAGATGAAATATGAGCAGATGTCAGAAATTCTCGGCACCTCCGTAGGGGCGTTAAAAGCCTCCTATCATCTCGCAGTGAAAAAAATCGAGCAATATTTTGACGATGCCGATTAAACCAATGCAATATATATCTGTCTAAAAATTAAAACCCATTAAAGCGTTAGCGCAAACTTCCACTGAATGGTAATTTTAAGCTTCAAAAACAATGAAAGATATATTAGAAAAAGTTAACCATAAAGACGGAATGACTGTCCCGGACGGTTATTTCGCCGATTTCGCAGCCAAGATGGCGGAGTCGCTCCCGTTGCAGGATTGGGAGAAGCCTCAGCCTAAGGTGATGCCTCGCTCTGTGTGGCAGAAGGTGAGACCTTACATCTACATGGCGGCTATGTTTATGGGTGTGTGGTGCATGATGAAAATGTTTGACCTCATGCGTTCCGATTCTTCAGGTCTTTCTATCGATGGCAATCCTGTGATGACTGCTGCGCTTGCCAATGACCATTTTATAAATGAGTATTTTATAAATGAGGGTGAGATTAGCGATTATCAGCTCATGGAGGACCTTTACGAGACCGGTTTCGACATAGAAGCCTATGAAGAGGAAATGACAGATGATTCTGTTAATCAAGGTCGAGATATCCCGGATGCTCCCGGATTCCCACTCTCAAATATTTGACGTGAATATTCCTACAATTGAAATTTGACTTATGAAAAAGGTCGCAATATTGTTTACACTTCTCATGGCAGCAGTTTTGATGCCTGTGAATGCTGATGCACAACGTCCATCCGGTCGTGACCGTGAATCATGGATGAAAGAAATTCAGCAGTACAAGAATGATTTTATAGCCAAGAAGCTTGAGCTCACTGACGAACAGCGTGCCAAGTTCCTTCCGTTATACAATTCCATGGACGAAGAGATTCGGAAAGTACAGGAAGAATCCGAACAGCTCTCGCGCCAGACGCTTACAAAGGGTGAAAAAGCGACCGATTTGGAATATGAGAAAGCTGCTGAAGCTATGTATGAGCTCAAAGGGCGTGAAAACACCATTGAGATGAAGTATTTCAATGATTACAAGACTATACTTACACCCCGTCAACTTTTCAAACTCAAAGATGCAGAGAAGGATTTTACCCGTGAGCTGATGAAGCAACATAGGCGAAGGTCATCTCGTTAAAGATATTTTTTCTGCAACCGGACGACTTTTCAGTTGTCCGGTTGTTGTATCTATACTATTCCTCACATAAATCATCTTTTTAACTGTTTTATTTATGCGTATCGGCAGATTTCTAACTATGCTGTATGCGTTCGTCTTGTCGTTATCTTGTGTAACTATGAACGCCACCAACCCAAAGATACCTGATTTTGCGTATCCGAAAACTGTAAGCCAGCAGTCGGAAAAGAATCTTGCGGCAGCTTTGCGTGCCTCCGATTCACCGGCTGTGGTGAGAGCTTTGATTGACTATTATCTTGCTCAGGTGAGCATCGATGCCGATAAGGCTTCGGAGGCGCTCAGAAAGATAGAGTCGGTTAATTCTAATAGTAAAGACCCGGCATTGAGCAGTATGCTTTATCTGCTCCGGGCTGATATCTACTTCAATATTTATAATGCCAACCGCTGGAAATACGACCAGCGCTCTGTGCCTCTTCTTCCGCTTCCGGAGAATTACAGCCTATGGAGTGGAGAGCAGTTCCGCAATAAAATTTTGGCGCTGACTGACTCGGCTCTTAGTTATGCTGATGCCATAAAGAATGTGCCGCTTAATAAATATGCTGCCGATATCATCACATCGGCGCAGACCTACATATATTACCCTACGCTTTATGATTTTGTGGCGAATAGAAGTATTGTTATGCTCCAGTCGCTTAGCACTGTGCGTAGAGTGTTCTCCTGGGGACTCCTGGTGCCACATGATGTATATCTTACATCTCCCTATCCTGAGTCAGACCCGATGGTAGCGCGGATTCTCAACATTTATGCCGCTCTTCTTAAGATGAATGAAGGGCGCAAGGCTTCAGAAATCAACACTGACCTTCATCGCATTGCATTCATATATAACCGTGTGTACAATCGTGGTGCGTCTGACGACTCCGAGTCTCGGTTGTTTGCCTTGCTGCGTCCGTTGTACGAGCAGAACAAATCATCTGAATATTCAGGTGATATACTGAATTATATCGGAACCAATTGTGCCGATGTCGACAAGAAATGGCTTTACTCGGTAATAGGGGAGAACCTTGCATCGTTCCCAAGCTATTGGGGTAACAACTGCCTGCGCAATATCCGTAACAATATATCTCAAAAAAGCATCATGCTGAACTCTCCTAGGGTTGTTCCACCCGGAGAGCAGGTGAAAATTGGGGTTAGAATGGAGAATATTAACTCCGCGATGATTAATATTTATGATGTATCATCGTCCCCGCTTTACTATGATGATGTGACCCTGAAGGATTTTCCGTCACGTCGCCTTGTGGCAAAATTAGATGTTTCAGTGGATGGTATGGTGCCGTTTTCCAATGAAACCACTGTTGAGTATACCTTCCCGACTCCCGGCAATTACATAATAGTACCGGTGGTAGATGGCAAGGAACAGACGGACCGTTCGTACTCCAAGATTCATGTGACGCACTTCTCGCTTGGAGCTTCTGTCTTTGATGACTGCAGGCTATGGGTGGTTGATGCAAAGAGCGGAGCACCTGTCCCGGATGCATCGCTGACTGTGTATGAATATACTTCCGGCTACCGTCGTCAGCCAAGAGCTGTGGCTATTGGAAAAACGGCATCGGATGGCTCAAAAATTTTCAATGTATCCGGTCAGGCTGTGGTTGAGAAAGATGGTGATAAGTATGCCTCTCCGCTTTATGTCTCAAACAATACGTACAAGCCTCAGAGCAAATGGCAGAGTTCTGCGGTAGGCTTTCCTGCGCTTCCGTTATATCATCCGGGTGACACCGTGAATTGGACTGCTGTTTGTTATGAATTCAAAGATGATGTGCAGCGTCCACGGCGAGATGTGGAAGTTGTTGCGGTGATGCGTGGTGCTTCCTACGAACCCATTGATACGATTAAGCTCGTTACCGACGCTTATGGACGTGTGGATGGTTCATTCCTTATACCGAAGGATTGTCTTACTGGCAATTTCTCTGTAGGGATTGATAACCACTCCTCAGTTTTGCATTTCGAAGTCTCCGATTATAAATTGCCATCATTCAGAGTTGTCATGTCTCCGGTCGAAAAGGATGTTCCGTCAAAAGGTGATGTGACTATTCGCGGTAAGGTTATGACTTACTCAGGTTTCCCTCTTGCCGACACTAAGATTACGACCGACCTCAGTGTGGCAGAACGTATGCGTTGGTGGTGGAATCGCTCAGCCGGTATATCTTTTTATTCCAGCGAAACCGGCACGAATGCTGATGGGACTTTTGAAATAGTAGTTGGCGCATCTGCATTGGCTACTGCTCCTATTCCTGAAGGAGTCTTTACAGCAAATGTTTCAGCATTATCTTCCTCCGGTGAGACTCAGACTGCTGATGTTACCTTCGTTACCGGCACCAAATATGATATACGGGCTTCGCTCCCTTCTGCATTGGAGGTAAGCAAAGATGTCACACCTATTGATGTCAAAGTGGTGAACTATCAGGATTCTATAGTTCATATTCCTGTTAAATATGTAGTGAAGCGCGACAGTACCGAACTACTTTCCGGTATACTCTCCGGCAGAAACTGCGGCATAGACTTTTCGTCTCTGCCATCAGGAGAATATATTCTCGAGTTTGCGCTCGGGAATCAAGAACTTGCTGATAAGTGCAAGGCTAATACGGTGATTTACCGCCGCAGTGATAAGGTGACACCTGTTCCCGGCACTCTGATGTGGTATCCTTCAGTCAAGGTATCTGTTAAGTCTGGTAAAAAGGGTGCTTGGCTTTATGCTGTGGATTGCGACACACATTTACTTGTCACTCTATGGAATAAAGATGAAATCATATCGCGCAAATGGATAAAAGCTCCTGCCGGTATGCATGAATTGGAAGTCGAGTTGCCGGACGGTGTTGATGAAGCTACAATGAGTGTTGCTGTGACTGGCAATTACCGTTCTGCCAATCCTGTTGTGAATGTTAAACGAGTTGGGCCTGGCAAGGGGATAGAGTTTGTCACAGAGTCATTCCGTGACCGTTTAGTCCCTGGAAGCAAGGAAACATGGACATTTAAGGTTGTCGACAAGAGCGGCAAGGGTCGTCAGGCTGCCGTGATAATGGATATGTACAATACGGCGCTCGATGCACTTGCCAAAACTGATTGGAAGCTTGGATTTTATGACGGTGGTTCACGTTACTACCGGTGGAATTCCTCAGCTATAGGTCAGGAATTCAGCTCGTATTTCAATTTTGACAATTATAAATATAAGAGTTGCCAAGCTCTTTCGATTCCTGATTTCAACACCTATGGAATCGGTTTCGCAAATGGCATTTATTTGAACAACGTGCGCATGCATTCCGCACGCCTCATGGCGCGTGGCGGCTCAGCTTCGTATAAAATGGCGGCTACGAGTGATTTTGCTGCTGATAAGTTGGAGGAGGCCGTTGTGGAAGAGGAAGCGTATGATATGGATAATGGTGCCTCGATAGACTTGTCGCCGTCAGAATCGGCTGTAGTTACAGGCTCAGTCAAAGATGAGGAGGGGGTAGACCGTTCGGAATCAAACTTCTCTTATCGCGACAGTGAGACTCCTCTTGCGTTCTTTGCTCCGCAACTCGTTACTGACATAGATGGTAATCTCTCGTTTACATTCAGTGTGCCCAATGCTAACACCACATGGGGCTTCCGTGCGGTTGCCTTTACTGACTCTTTGTTATCCACTAATTTTTCTGCCGACGTGGTTGCCAATAAGCCTGTGATGGTGCAACCAAATCTTCCAAGATTCGTGCGTTCCGGAGATAAGGTGGTGATTTCGGCACTGGTGATGAATGGTAGCGATGAAGAGCAGATTGTCGAGACTAAAGTGGAACTTTTCAATCCCACCGATGGCTCGATTATAAAAACTGTGGTCATGGCTGATACTCTTGCGCCATCAGCTACAGCGACTGTTGACTGTCCTCTCACTGCGCCATCCGATGCTCCATTTATCGGTTACCGTGTCAAGTCTTCTACTTCTCGGTTTGCTGACGGAGAGCAGGGTCTTCTCCCTGTTCTTCCCGCCATTACTCCGGTAATCGAGACATATCCATTCTATATCGCTCCTGATTCCGCCAATTTTACTATGAGTATTCCTGAAGCGCCGGCCGGGGCACGTGTTACTTTGCAGTTCTGTGAAAATCCGGTGTGGTATGTTGTCACAGCTCTCCCCGGTCTCCTTGAGTTAGAGCCTTCGACTGCAAACGAGGCGGCGGCATCTATCTTTTCGGCAGCGATAGCTTCCGGGCTACTCAATGATAATCCGGAGATTGCCGATGCGCTCAGGAGCTGGGAAAATAGCGATAAGAGTGGGGATGTGCTTACATCAATTCTTGAGAAGAACGAGGACCTTAAGATTGTGCTTCTGTCAGCTACTCCTTGGATGCTTGATGCCAAATCAGATACAGAGAGGATGACACGGTTGTCGCTGCTTTTTAATGAGAAGACTATCAGTCAGACCTATTCCACTGCTATAAGTCTCCTGAAACGTCTCGAGCGCGAAGGCGGAGGATGGGCATGGTATGCAAATAGCGATGATGCTTCACTTTGGGCTACAGAGAATGTTCTCCTTATGATGGGGCGTCTTCGCTCTCTTGGATTCCTTCCCAAGAACGAGACTCTCGATAAGATGATACTGGGTGCCATTGGTTATATGGATAAATATGTAGCGTCGCAGCATCGTCGTCACCCATCAGCTGCCGATTATACCGATTATATCTACATGCGTGACTATTTCAAAGGCTACACTGCTACCGGTGGTGCATCGCAGGCTATCTCTGCCACCGTGCAGAATATTCTGAAAAAATGGAAGCGGGCATCGGTGTTTGATAAGGCTGTCTATGCCCGGATTCTTTTCAATCATGGATATCCAAAGGTTGCCAAGACTATTATCTCCTCTCTTCGTGAATATGCAGAGTCTTCACCCGAAAAAGGTATGTGGTGGGCTTCTCTCGATAATATGACACTATGGTCAATGGGTAAAGTTGGCACTACAGCTCTTGTGCTCGATGCTTTCGCCACCGTTGAACCGGGTTGCGAGGATATAGCCAAGATTCGCCAATGGCTTATATTGCAGAAGGAGAGTATGGATTGGGGCACATCTGTAACGGCTTCCTCAGTGATTGCTTCCATCCTTTCCACATCCGACGGTTGGCTGATTCCCGCTGAGGCGTCGAAAGTATATGTAGGTGGCTCTGAAATTGTGCCTGAGTCGGTGGAAGCTGTGACAGGGTATTTCCGCACACCCGTGCCGGTGGAGTCACTTGCCTCAGGTGAGTTACGTGTACACAAAGGTGGCGATACGCCATCATGGGGAGCAGTATACTATCAATATGTTGATTCGATGACAGATGTCAAAGCATCAGCTTGCGATGCCATTTCGATTGAAAAGGTAATCTATTCAGTAGTTCAGACACCTGACGGTCCTGTGACACGTCAAGCCTCCGATTTGAAGGTTGGTGACAAGATTAAAGTACAGCTCACCCTAAAGGTCGACCGTGATATGGATTATGTTGCTGTAGTGGATGACCGCCCGGCTTGTTATGAGCCTGTGGAGCAGCTTCCAAAGCCGATTGTTTCGGAAGGAATCTATTTCTACAGGGAGAATCGTGATTCTTCAACACGCTTCTTCATTACCCATCTCCCTAAGGGAACTTATCTTCTCACTTACGATATGTGGGTAAACAATGCAGGTAGCTTTACTTCAGGTATCGCTACTGTGCAGAGTCAGTATGCTCCTCAGCTCTCGGCCCACTCTGCCGGAGGAATTGTAGAAGTGGCTAAATAGCCATTTCAAGGCGCTGTGGACTATATTGCGACAGTTTGTGTAATAAGTGTCCCCAATATGGCGACTTTTACGTTTTTTAATACTTCAAAGGCGGGATTCGTTTTGAATCTCGCCTTTTTAGATGTAACTTTGCATTAAGCGAACACATGCCCCGTGGGGCAAGCTTTATGACAGAATTAACTTTGGTATAAAGTTAATACCTGTGTTATCAATTCTTTATCACAACAATCAATAGTAACACCTTTCTACATACCTTCATGAAACATATTCTTGTAGGAATCATATTAGCATTTTGTGCACCATTGGTTTACGCGCTTCCGGCAGGTCTTCCGGGTTCTAACGGAGAACTTTTGGAGTTGCTTGATACGGAGATAAAAAAACGTGGCAAATATGAGGAAAAGCACCGTTTTAAGATTGATTCACTCCGCCGGTCAGTTCCAATGACTACAGATAAGGAGAAGCTACTTTCGCTTTACCGGGATTTAGGCAAATCATTCCATGTTCTGAATGCCGACTCGGCAATCATTTATTATACCAAGGGAATTGAAATCGGCAAAGAGCTTGGCGATTCAGCTGCTGTGCAGCGTCTTTTCATCATGCGTGCCAGTGAATTCCGTAAACTTGGAGCCGCTCTGGAAGGTCTGAATGATTTGGAACATGTCAAGAGCAATGGCATCCTTAATGAGAATCTTGACCTTTTCTACGATGTTGGTCGAGAGATTAGTTTTTCCATGTCTGCTTTGTATCCTTACACGGAGGCTACACGTAGCTTTGAGAAACAGGGACTCGACTTTGCCCACAAAGAGATTGAGTTTCTTGTTCCGGGCTCTCTTCGTTATATGCTTTGTCAGGCTCTTATTCATATGGGGGAGGGTGACAGTACGCTCGGAGTGGCTGTGATGAACGATATTCTTGAGAAGGGCACCATGTTGGACCATGAATTTCCCTTGGCAGCAACATTCCTGGGTGAATATTATGTCACTCATGGGAAGCTGGACAGTGCGGTATATTATTTTGCCCTCGGCGCTTTGTCAGATGTGTATAGAGCAAACCGTCATGGCACCGCTCTGCTACGTCTCGGGGAGATTCTATATTCACAGAATCAGACTGTGAGAGCGCACAATTATCTATCTGTTGCGCTCGAAAACGCTCTTTTAGCGGGTGCCAAGATGAATGCCACCATGATTTCAAAGGCTTTCATGCCGGTTGCAAATGACATACAGCAGTATAACAACCGGCGTTTCCTTATGCTTGGCTTTCTGTCTTTATGTCTGGTTGTCGCGCTTATTCTGATTGCCAGGATGTATATCTCAAAGCGTCGCGAGATGGCAGTGGTGCAGAGTGTGAGATTCTCACTCGCGGAGGCTAACCGTTCGAAGGAGACTTATATGTCGCAGTTCATGAATCTATGTTCTTCATACATGGAGAGCCTTGAGGAGTTCAATCGCATGTGCCGTCGCAAGATTACTGCCGGACAATCGGAGGATTTGCTTCAGTTCATCAAGTCAGGCAAGGTGATGGCCGACCAGCGCAAGAAGTTCTATGATATTTTTGATGACTCTTTTCTCCATATCTATCCTACATTCGTGCAGGATGTCAATGCACTTTTGGTCCCTGATAAACGGATAAATATTACGGCGCCCGGTGTGCTGACTACAGAATTGCGCATTCTTGCCTTCATGCGTCTTGGCGTGGAGGATACCTCGCAGGTGGCACGATTCCTCGGACTCTCACTTAATACTATCTATACTTATCGCAACAAGATGCGCACCCGCGCGTTGAACCGCGATAACTTTGAGGAGATGATTATGAAGATTGGAGCTATTGAGTGACGGGTATTTTTTGTGAAAAATGGCTGTTTATGTTGTGATATCGGTTTAGATTTACAGTGTGTAAGCTATAAGGTAAAGCGCTATACTATAATGGTATAGCGCTTATATTTTATTTAGATAGTTTATATTATTGGTTTCGTGGGTTGTGAAAGAATGAAAAACACCCTAAATTTGCGTTATACTAATAAACGATAATTGAATTATCGATACCGATACACTGATAGGAACAATAAATTTAAGTAAACGATATTAAGGTAAGAAAGATTTGTTTTTGTTAGATTGAAAAATTTTACTACGTTAGATTCTGTGTGGAGCGGTCCTCGTGATGAGGGCGGCTCTTTTTTTGTCGTGTTCCCATCTGTTTCAGGCATTTTAATGCAGAATGAATAAAGATGTTGGGAGAGTGACTCTAATACCTTCCATAATCCTGTCAATACGTCGCTATTTGATTTCTCATTTGTAGTTGTATGTCATCAGATATATCGTTGTATATTTCATTGAAAATATTGGATGATATGTCATGCCAGATGGTATAAAAAGAGTGGTAAAAGGTGGATTTTGCATCTTAAAACAGCTTTTGACTTCATATTCGGGTTTAGACAAAAAATCTGTCGTGATTTTGCAATCTGTTGATACTGTGGGAATAGGGTTTAATATAATTGATATTGCCTTTAGATTGACGCTGAAAGATACTCAATCTGTGATGAAAGTATCGTAACTTTGCGATGTGTAAAATTTTAATCAGTTAATGGATTTGCATTAAAATCGCTTTTATGTGAAGATAAATCGTGAATTATGCTAAGTGTTTAAACAAAACAATCGGACTGCTTCGAGATGAAGCGGTCCGATTGTTTTTATGTTAATCTGAAATATTTAAGATTAGGGAACCATTGATTTCATAACTTGGATGGCTTCCTCGGGAGAGTTGAATTTGCGGGGCGCCATAGTCTGAGAAGGAGCAGCTGCCTGCTGTGCATTCTTGTTGAAGTTGATGGATATCTTGAATTCAGCTGTGTTGTCATTCCAGATAGTCTTCAGGTCATCAAGCTTGGTTATGCCTAACAATGACCACATCATGCTCATCATCGGGTTTTCGGCTGCCATTTCATCGATTTTGCTCTGAGCTACGGGTAAGAATTTGAACAGGATGGTCATGAACGGTTCTGCCATCTCCTTGTCAATATAAAGTGAAAGGTAGTCACCATCTACTTTATATTTCAAGGGAACACCGGTCTGAAGCCATGAGAGGATAGTGCGAATGGTTTCGGGATTTACATCGCTTAAATCCACACCTTCAAGGCCGATAGTGGGGAGAAGCTGATTGGCGTAATTGATAAGGGCTGATGGCTCCATCTGTGAGAGCTGTGAAATCAGACCCATTATCATCTCAGGGCTCATTTCTGAGTTATTGTTGTCCTTGTTTGCCTGTGCTACGATGTTCATGATGTCAGGAACAAAGTAGAAATAACCGTCGCGGCAGTACCAATATGCAAGACCTGCAGGTGACTCAATCCATGTTGTCTGGGTTGGAACCATCTCAACTTGTAGTAAACCAAGGAACCAACCTGCTATACCCCAGATGTCGTCAGTGTTGTTAAAGTCGGGGAGTTGGCTCTTCACATAGTTGATGTCGCCATATTTTGCAGTGAGTGTGCCGTTTGCGTTGAGACTTACATTGCTGAGAAGGTCAACCATAAAGTGTGAAACGGCGCGTGAAGCCAAGGTGGACAGTTGGGTGCCGTTCATCTCTTCTGCATTCTTAGGCAACCAAGCCATGCGGAATGCAGGATAATCTGTGGGGAAGTAGTTATAGTCCTCATCAACGATGGATTCAGGGGCAAGTGACAGATTCCAAGTGCGAGCAATCCCACCTTGTGCAGCTGAACTGAGCACGGGAACTACATTCATTTCAAGCACACCGGTGCCAGCATTGAATTTACCTGTGTAAGTTACTGCAGTGCCGTTGGCAGTGGCGCTTTCGCCTGAGAATGAACCATCCGCAGCCGGATAAACACCGGGGATAGCAAAGGTGTATTCACCAGGCACTACGCCGATAAGAGTAAGGACAGGCATATCGTTGACAGCCGCATAAGCCACAGCTCTACCGGCGCAAGGTATATTGCAATAGGTGAGGTTAAGTGAGTCATTGCGATATACACCTATATAGAATGCTGCACCTGAAGCAGAGATTGTAACCATTGCCTTGCCATCGGTAGTGATGGTACCGGTTACGTCTACAGTCATAAATGCCTTTTCGCTGCCGGCCTGCTCTGCACGTGAAGGGGCAGTGGTGAGCTCTGTACTACCTTTGAAGTTAAAGGTTCCGTTGCTCTGTTCTTCCATTGTCACATTTACGGGAACTTTGCTGTAACCTGGGATTGCATCGGTAAGGGTGAGCACACCTTCAGTCGCGCTGGTTGCTTCAAACAGAGCCTTACCAGTCTGGGAAAGCTGTCCGTTCACGGTGAGAGAGAGGTCTCCGCTTTCGGTGGAAATCTCATCCTTCGGAAGCTGGGTCCAGCTCTCGGGGTCATCGCTGCCGCAGGCGGTCATAATGCCGGCTACAGCGAGAAAACTAAATAGTCGAAACAGTTTTTTCATAAGAAAAATATTAATAAAAATGATAATAATTGATTCATAACAAGGTCAGTAGATATATTGCCATGGATGAATATTTTGGTCGAAAAACTCTTGTTCAATTTGCAAAATTAGCAAAAAAATATCAAATGATTCACAGTTTTTAATTTTTTTGGCGTAAACACAATGTATACGTAACTAAAATTTATTATTTTTGCAAAATAATATTAAGATATCAATAAGGTGTTGCAAATCTGCTACATGCTGTGGCATGCACCCTAACGCAAGTGAAAATTTATGATGAAAATTTGTTGTAGACTGCTATATGTCATGCTTGTGGCAATTGTGGCAGTATCGTGTATCAGAAAAGAGCCTTTGAATGCCGAATGTGACATTACGGCTGTGGCGATTGAGGGAGATATATTGAACCGTGCACCTATTATAGAGAATAATAAGGTGATTTTGATTGTGAAAAATAATGTAAACGTGAGTCGCTTGGCTCCGGAGTTTGAGCTTACACCGGGTGCTTCAATTGAACCGGCGAGCGGAACAATACGTGACTTTTCCACACCTCAGACCTATATGACATCGTCCGAAGATGGAAAATGGCATAAAGTATACACTGTGGAAGTTCGCCGTAACAATTCCGGCAGCTCGAATCTTGATTTCAATTTTGAGAATGTGCGTCGTGTCTCTGCTCTTATGGGAGCATGTTCATACGATGTGTTCTATGAAGTAGGTGCAAATGGCGCCGAAACTATGGCATGGGCGAGCGGTAATCCGGGATTTGCATTGACTCTCCAAGGTACCACCCCTTCAACATTCCCTACTTTCCAGAGTGATGAGGGATGGACAGGAAAGTGTGTCGAAATGGTGACACGTGCCACTGGCTCATTTGGAGAAGGGGTCAAGAAGCCTCTTGCCGCCGGCAATCTTTTCATAGGTAAGTTTGATATGAACAATGCGGTAAACAAGCCTTTGGAATCAACTCAGTTTGGCACACCGTTCACTAATATACCTCTCACTCTCAGCGGATATTATAAGTACACACCGGGAGCCGAGTATTGTCAGATGAACAGTTCTACCGGTAAACTTGAACCTGTTGCCGGAAAGGTGGATGAGTGCAACATATATTCAGTGTTCTTCGAGGTTACCGACGATATGGAATGGCTCGACGGCACTAATGTGATGGCTGACGATAATCCAAATATAGTAGCTATAGCTCGTCTTTCGCCTGACCAAAGGAAAGCCACTAATGATTGGGCGCAGTTCACTCTGCCTTTCGTATATCGCGAAGGTAAGACTGTTGACCCGCAGAAGCTTCAGGAAGGGAAGTATAGTATCACTGTAGTGTTCTCCTCAAGTCTTGACGGTGATTATTTCTCCGGGGCCATAGGCAGTACACTTATGGTGGATGAAGTCTTCATCACATGTCAGAATCAATAATTGATGTATTATTAAATTCCCTCTAAGGGTTACTAAAGATGAAAAATCTATCACGTATATACATAAGTATAATTGCGGCACTTATCTGTTCAGTCAGCATGTCCGCTCAGGATGAACGTCCCAAAGGGATTGAGAAGTCCATACTTCTCGGTCTGGAATATGAGGTGAACGCAGGTCTTAATATCGGTGGTGCATCTCCACTCCCGCTTCCGGCTGAAATCCGTAAAATCAATGGCTATTCTCCGCGTTTGAATCTCCAGCTTGGAGGAAAGGTGACTAAATGGCTCGATTTGGAGAAAAAATGGGGCGTGGCTGTTGGAATTCGTTTCGAAACCAAGGGTATGGAGACTAAGGCTACCGTGAAAAATTACGGTATGGAGATTTATCAAGATGGAAAGAAGCTTTCCGGTAAATGGACCGGCAGGGTGAAGACTACCTATCACACACAGCAGCTCGCTATACCTATCTTGGCTACCTACCGTTTCAACGACCGCTGGAGAGTGAACTTTGGTCCGTATCTCGCCTATGCGTTCAGCAACGATTTTGATGGATATGTTTATAGCGGTTACCTCCGTGAGGGAGACCCTACCGGCAATAAGGTGTCGTTTGAGGGGGAGTCCCGTGCTACTTACGATTTTGGTGACGACCTGCGCAAATTCCAATGGGGATTTCAAGGGGGCATGTCGTGGCAGGCTTTCCGTCGTCTCTGCGTCAATGCTAATCTGACATGGGGCTGCAACGATATCTTCAACAAATCGTTCAAGACAGTGTCATTTAACATGTATCCCATATATTTGAATGTTGGTTTCGGATACGTGTTCTGATTTTGGGTTATAAACTCATATAGATAAAAATAATTGCAGCCGGGATTTCTATTTTGAAATTCCGGCTGCAATTATTTTATTGGTTTTGAGAAATGAGTCTTCCGTGGTAGATTATTCCTGTGGTTTTACCACTACTCCTGTACCCTTGAGACCATTTACGCCGATGGTCAGCGGAGTTGAGAATTCCACTATTCGTACATAGTCGCTCTCATAGATGGCGGGACGGGAATTTAGAAACTCAACATCATATAGGTCAGTCACGCGGTCGGATGCACTGCGCTTCGCATTGGTATCGATGGTGAAGTAGGCTACACCGAATGATGTGAGATTCTGGAAGAAATGGGTGCCCTGACTCGGCTCGATGCGATAGTTGGGAAGCGATGACTCCACAATCAGTTTCGCTCCCGAGATAGCGGGCCATTTCACGGGTATGCCTAATGATGTGTCCGATGAGCCCCAACGACCGGGACCGATGAGGAGGTATTTTTCATCACGCTCGATATATCCGCGGTTGATTTTTTCGATTTCACGGGCTATGAGTGAGTTGTTTGACGATGAGAACTTCTCGGGACGCACATACACAACGGTTTTGACTCCTTCGATGTTTCCGTGCCCTAATGCGGTGGATGATTTCAGTAACAGATGTTCGTCGGGAGTAGCCATCACCGATTCATCCACAGTCTCCTTTCTATCAACTATCGGACGTATCTGCAGCCAATATAGTTTTCCCTTGAATTCACCTTTTTTATCAATCATGCCGGCAAATTCTATTTCCACCGGGCGCTGCATCTCTTTCTGCCCGGTTGTGAGCATGAAATCGACCGCCTCAGCAAGAGGAAATACTTTGTGTTTGAGTATGTTGTTGAATGTGACTACCTTGCGTCCGTCGCCTGAGTCATTGTCGCGTAGCACATTGTCACGGAAATCGTAGCTCGAAACCATGTATTTCAATGCTCCCTTGTCTGCTAAATCCTGCACCCGGAGCTTTGAAATATTATAACCGTCATCTACCCTCAGGTGTGCCAACGAGGGGACCGGAGTGGATATTTTCTGACCTGTGATAGAATGGTCGCGTTCATCACCTTTCATGTCAAGGGCATACATGCGTGTCTGTGTGTCGCGCAGAGCGAGCGAGAGCTCTGATGTCTGAAGCACATTGTCAGGATGACGCGGTGAGAAGCGCAAACCTACACCTCCGTCCACGATATATTTACCAAGACCAACGGCTATTTCAGCTACACCATCCTCAGGCTTCTCATCGTTAAGTGGATAATAGTTAAGAGAGCGTCCCACGCCTGAAAAGCTTGGGAAATAATAACCGTCCACATCCTTACCCACAACCTCCTGGAGTATCACTGCCATCTTTTCCTGGTCAATCACGTTGGAGGTGGCGGTCATATAGGCTTTTGAATCGGAATAGAACACTGAGGCATATACACCTTTTATGGCATCCACAAGGACTTTGAGCATTTTTTCTGAGTCTTTGAACTTAGGTACCATATAGGTGGAGTAGATGCCCGCGAACGGCTGGTAATGCGAGTCTTCAAGCAAGCTTGAACTGCGCACTGCTATGGGAGTGTCGACCACTTCAAGCATGGCGAGCAAATCGTCCTTGATACGTTGTGGAAGCTTGCCACGCAGGAAATGCTCAAGAATCTCATCATCGGATGCGTTGCTGAGAGCTATCGGGTAGAGCTGGTTCATCTCCATGAACTCATCGAAAATATCAGTGCAGAGCACCACGGTACGAGGTATGGAGATGGTGATGCCATCGAAATTGTCGCATACCGGATTTTTCTTGATTATGGAGTCAATGAAGGCGAGACCTCTACCTTTGCCTCCCAGTGAACCCTGTCCGATACGGGCGAAATTGGAATAATGGTCGAAGCGGTCTTTCTGGAATATCGCCACCACGCCGCGGTTTTTCATCTTTCTGTACTTGACTATAAGGTCAAAGAAGAGCTGGCGCACCTGCGGGGCATCCTTGAGGTCACTGAAGCGATGGTGTTTGATTACCTCGGCTATCGGGAACATTGCACGCGAGTAGAACCAGCGTGATATATCATTGAACGATGCGTGCCAGTGAAGCGATTCGGCTGGAATGTCGAAGATATACTTCTGCATATCCTTCAGTGACTTTATGCGGTAGATTTCCTCGCCGGTCTCCGGGTTGCGTATCACGAAGTCGCCGAAACCGAAGTTGTTGATGATTGCCTTACCAAGGTCGACAGGGAATTTTTTAGAATTCTTGTCGATGAATGTTCCTCCAAGCTCCCGCACGTCGTGGGCGTTCTCTATCTCCGACGATTCTATAATCATAGGCAGGTAGGGGTCGCGTTTGCGTAGCTCCTTGGCGAGACGTATGCCCGCCTTGGGGTCTTTTTTACCTTCACGGGCAAAAGAAACGTCGCTGATTACACCAAGGATATGTTCGCTGTATTTGTCGTACAGTTCCAAGGCTTCTTCATAGTCACGTGCGAGCATTACTTTTGGACGCCCTCTCATGCGTAGCATCTGCTCATGCTCGTTGAGAGCCTCGGTCGAGAATTCGCGTGATTGCTTGAGTATGAATTTGTAGACAATCGGGAGTACAGAGGAGTAGAACCTGACTGAGTCCTCAACAAGCAGAATCATCTGCACTCCCACATTGTTAATGTCATTCTCGGCGTTGAGCTTGTCCTCGAGCAGCTTGATTATGGCCAGCAGCAGGTCCACGTTGCCGAGCCACGAGAATACATAGTCGATGCCGGAGAAGTCCTCGTTGGCCAGTCGGCGCGACACCTCCTTCGAGAAAGGGGTGAGCACGATGATGGGTTGGTTAGGATAATTCTCCTTGATGCGGCGCGCACCGGTGAAGGTTTCGCTTATATCATTACCAGGCATCATTATTACCAGGTCAAAGTGCTTGTGCTCCATCAGTTCCATTGCTTCGGAGGAATTCAGGGCACGTGTGACACGAGGGGGAGAGGAGAGATTGAGGGCTGTATATTCAAAATACAGCTGTTCCTCCACGCGTCCATCTTCTTCCATCATGAAGGCATCGTAGGTGGAGGCTATCAGGAGCACATTGAATATGCGGCGTTGCATCAGGTTCTGAAACGCCGTGTCCTTAAAATACAATTGGCTTAGTGCATCATCATTCATAATCAAACTGATGTAGGGGAAACTGGGTATAATCAGTTCCTATGTAACTTGGATGTATGTTTTGTTATATTTTTTCAGATACTGCTATCTGTCCGTGTCTTTTTAATGACTTTGCGAAGTAGAGATGCTATTATCAAAACTCCACATAGAATTATTCCTCCATATTCCAATTTGGCGAAGGAATTGAAATCTAAAAGCATTCCTGCTCCCAAGCTTATTAGAAGTGTACCGAAAATCAACAGTACATAAATGATAGCTTTACGTTTCATGACGAATACCTATATATAATTAAGGAGTATTTCAGAATTTTTTACCGTTTATTGTCACATTCTCAATTACGCAGTTCTTGATGTCAGAGGTATCAAATGTCGTGTCCGGGTCTTCAGCCCAGATATCGGTAAAGGTGAAATTTGACAGAGTGTAGTCACCGCTCTTTGAATTTTTGTAAAAGAAGCGTGTGCATTCGAGATGGCAATTACGACACACCACATTGTCTACCCCTGAAGCGGGCATTGGGTCACGGTCGGCTTTGTCGAAAAATTGGGTCCATGTACTTGCTTCCACACCTACACGTACACGTCCTGTAGCACCGTCTATGAGAATGTTGCGGTACTGTTGAGGTGTGTCCGGGCGCATTTTGAAAAGCACCACATGGTAAGTGTCCTCAAATTTGCAATCCTTCATTATTACATTGGAGCAATCCCACGCCTCGCTTCCGAATGTGATACCGGCATTGGTCTTGCCAAAAGTGCATTTGTCTACAATAACACGGGTCACGGCTCCGTTGCCGGGGATTGTGTCAACATAAGTACCCTTGCCGCCTTTCAGGCATACTGCATCATCGTTCACATTCATATAGCAGTTGCTCACAAGTATATCGTTGCACACATCAAGGTCAATGGCATCCGTGCTGGGTCCCTTGGGATATCCGTCGGTAGGGGCAAGTATTGTCACATCGAGATATTTCACCCGGTTGCAGTTATACAGGTGATTGGTCCAGAATCCGGAATTCTGCATAGTCACTCCGTTTACAGTTACGTCGCTTGAATTGGATACATATAGCATTCTCGGACGGAGCGCTTCCAGGTTGGTGCATTTGCGGTTCACTTTTCGGCGAAGCCAGAATTCATCATAGAATCTGTGTCCGTTCCCATCAATGGTTCCTTCACCCGAAATGGTAAATCCGTCGCATCCGTCGGCATTGACAAGAGCCGCGAAATAGTCGATGTTCTGACCCTCAAGACGGGTCTTTATTATCTTGTAGTGGGTTATGGCGTCGCTTCCTTTCAATTTGCCGTTTTTAAGAAGATGAAGATGAGTGCCCGGTTTGAAGAATAGCGAGCCGCTGAGAAATGTGCCTTCAGGAATCACTATCACTCCACCACCTTTTGATGCAGCAAGGTCAATGACACTTTGGATTTGCTCAGTCTGTATGATTGTGCTGTCGCAGCTTACGCCATAGTCAGTGATTACATATTTTTTCCCGAGTTTACCAACATCAACCGAACGTGTGTCGTTGAACCATTCGGGTACTTCACTTCCGTCAGGGAAATTGGTGAATTTAGCCTGGGCTGTAGTTGCACATATTGCAGCCAATGATAATAGGAATAATTTTATGCTATATCTCATGGTGATTGGTGATAATGTTTGTTTTTAATGTTGCAAAGTTACTTAGAATTATCCACATATCATGCATGTTGCGGTGCCCTATTATTATAATAGGTGATAAATATGTGGTGATATGATGGGAAAATAAGAGATTTGGACCGATTTAGTGGCTAAATGGCATGAAAATAAAAATATTTTAAATTTTTGTCGGCAAAATGGAAGTATTTCTGACAAAATGTTATAACTTTGCATCGATTTTAAGTTCGATTAACAGCTTCCATACGGGAGCAATTAAAATAGGTACTGAAAAATGCCAAAGGAAGTCATAAATAAAAGTGACGAAATTCGTTTTACGAAGATGCATGGCATAGGCAATGATTACATATATATAAATTGCCTTGAGAAAATGCCTGCCGACCTACCGCAACTTGCGGTAGAAATGAGTGACCGGCATTTTGGAGTAGGTGGCGACGGCATAGTCCTGATTTGCCCTTCGGAAGTAGCTGACTTCAAGATGAGAATGTTTAACAATGATGGCTCTGAAGCCCGCATGTGTGGCAACGCCTCCCGTTGTATCGCCCGCTATCTCCACGACAATCACCTTACCTCTGATAACGTAATAAACCTTGAAACCCTCTCGGGTATCAAGGTTTTGTCGCTTAATTTAGGTAATGATGATGAAGTGGAGTCGGTTACGGTAGATATGGGAGAACCGATACTGAAACCCTCAGAGGTGCCGGTTCGGTTCATCGGTGACGCCATGGTTGAGCAACCGGTTTCCTCCTCGCATGGAGCGGTCAACATAACTGCGGTCTCGATGGGAAATCCCCATGGTGTCATATTTGTTGATAAGCTTGAGGATGTCCCGTTCGATACATTGGGTCCGGAATTGGAGAGGCACGCAGTTTGGCCCGATAAAGCTAACATTGAGTTTGTGGAGGTCGTGAATAGTTCAGAAGTGAAAATGCGTGTGTGGGAACGCGGCACAGGGGAGACTCTTGCTTGCGGCACCGGAGCGTGTGCCACGGCTGTAGCAGCCGCATTGACCGGTAGGACAGGTCGCCGGATTACGGTGCATCTTCGTGGTGGTGACCTTCAGGTAAACTGGGCTGATGACAACCATGTATATATGACCGGAGGTGCCACAAAGGTGTTTGATGGAATTTACGAAAGAAAAGGTTAAAGGTTTATGTTTAGAATCAACGATAATTACACCAAGCTCCCTGCTTCCTATCTTTTCAGTGAAGTGGCTCGGAGAGTTAATGCTTATCAAGAAGCTCATCCCGAAGTAGAAATTATAAGAATGGGCATAGGAGATGTCACCCGTCCGCTCTGCAAAGCTGTGATTGATGCTCTCCATAAGGCGGTTGACGATGAGGCTGACAGTGCCACATTTCATGGCTACGGTCCGGAGCAGGGATATGACTTCCTTACAGGCAAGATTGCCGAGTATGACTATCAGCGTCGTGGCATAGATATAAGTCCTGATGAGATATTCATCAGCGACGGTGCGAAGAGCGATACCGGTAATATTGGTGACATACTTGCGGTGACTAACAGAATTGCCGTTACAGACCCGGTGTATCCGGTATATATCGACACTAACGTAATGGGTGGACGCGGAGGCGAACTCCTGCCCGATGGGCGATGGAGCAATATTGAGTATCTTCCGTGTACTTCGGAAAATGGCTTTGTGCCCGCTCTGCCTAAAGAGACTCCCGATGTGATATATCTTTGTTATCCAAATAATCCTACCGGTACCACTCTCACACGCTATGAGCTGAAAAAATGGGTGGACTATTGTCGTACTTATGGCTCGCTTCTTCTATTTGATGCGGCGTATGAGGCATATATACGTGAGGATGATGTGCCCCATTCAATCTATGAAATTGAGGGCGCGAAAGAGGTGGCTATTGAGTTTAGAAGTTACTCAAAGACCGCCGGATTCACAGGTATCCGTTTAGGCTACACTGTGGTTCCGAAAGCTCTTTTAGGACGAGACAGTGAGGGTGATGAGGTGGCGCTAAATCCTTTGTGGCGCCGACGTCAGACCACTAAATTTAATGGCGCGAGCTATCTTACTCAACGCGGAGCGGAAGCACTGTATACCGAGGAAGGTCAGAGTCAAGTGAAGGAGACGATTGATTATTATCTCGAAAACGCCCGGATACTCCGCGATGGTCTTGCGGCCGTAGGATATGAGGTGGTGGGAGGTGTCAATTCACCTTACATATGGATAAAGACTCCCGGCACCATGACATCATGGGAGTTTTTCGATTACCTTCTGGACCGTTATCATATAGTCGGTACCCCAGGCAGTGGATTCGGACCTTCAGGTGAGGGATATTTTCGTTTGACTGCGTTTAATACCCGCGAAAACACCCTTAGGGCTATAGAGCGGCTTGCTGGAGAGGGGAAAAATATTTAATTTTGCAAAATCAGTTCATTTATAAATTCACTTACTTACGATTCTATGTCAAGTTTAAGATTCAAAGTTGTTGAAGAAGCTTCAAACCGCAAGGCTGTGCCTGTGGAAATTCCCAAAGAACGACCCACAGAGTATTACGGCTGTAAAGTGTTCAATCGTGGCAAGATGTTCAAATATCTGCCTCTTGACACATACAAAGCTCTTATCAACGCCATTGACAACAAGGAACCGCTGTCGCGCAAAGTAGCTGACAGTGTGGCTGAGGGTATGAAACAATGGGCAATCGATAATGGTGCCCGTCACTATACCCACTGGTTTCAGCCTTTGACCGAGACCACAGCTGAGAAACACGACGGTTTTGTCGTGCATGACGGTAAGGGTGGCATGGTTGAGGAATTCAGCGGAAAGCTCCTCGTTCAGCAGGAACCTGACGCGTCCAGTTTCCCGAATGGCGGTATCCGCAACACCTTTGAAGCTCGCGGTTATTCTGCCTGGGATATCTCATCTCCCGCATTTATAATTGACAACACTCTCTGTATCCCTACCATATTCATTTCATATACAGGTGAATCACTGGACTATAAGACACCTCTGCTTCGTGCCCTTTCGGCAGTTGACAAGGCTGGTACATCCGTGGCTCAATTGTTTGACCCTAACGTGAAGCATGTGATTTCCAATCTTGGTTGGGAGCAGGAATATTTTCTTGTGGATGAGGCTCTTTATGCAGCCCGTCCGGACCTCGTGATGACCGGCAGAACTCTCATGGGGCATGAATCCGCCAAGAATCAGCAGCTTGAGGACCATTATTTCGGTGCAATCCCCTCGCGAGTACAGGCTTTTATGCTTGACCTTGAGATTGAAGCTCATAAGCTGGGTATACCGGTGAAAACCCGTCATAATGAGGTGGCGCCAAATCAGTTTGAGCTCGCGCCCATCTATGAGGAAACGAATCTTGCAAATGACCATAACATGCTCATAATGTCAGTTATGGCGGAAGTGGCTCGTCGCCATAATTTCCGTGTGCTTCTTCACGAGAAGCCGTTTGCAGGTATCAACGGTTCGGGTAAGCATTGCAATTGGTCGCTTGGCACTGATACCGGCACACTTCTCTTCGCTCCGGGTAAGACTCCGAAGGATAACCTTCAGTTCATCACCTTTGTTGCCAATGTGATGGCTGCCGTGCACCGTCACAACGGTCTGCTCAAAGCTTCGATCATGTCGGCTACCAACTGCCACCGACTCGGTGCTAATGAGGCACCTCCTGCCATTATCTCAATCTTTACCGGTAGTCAGCTTACTGAAATTCTCAACACAATCAAGAATTCCGACAAGGATGAACTGATTGCTCTTGCCGGCAAAGAGGAACTTAATCTCGGCGTGGCTCAGATTCCGGAAATCATGCTTGACAACACAGACCGTAACCGCACATCACCTTTCGCTTTTACAGGTAACCGCTTTGAGTTCCGTGCGGCAGGTTCAAGTGCCAACTGTGCATCTGCAATGATTGCTCTCAATGCCGCTGCGGCCGAGCAGCTTGCCGACTTCCGTAAGAAGATTGATGCACGCCTCGAAAATGGCGAAGACCTTCATCATGCTCTCCTTGCCGAAATCAAAGCCCTTCTGCTGTACTCTGAAGCCATCCATTTCGATGGTAACGGTTATTCAGATGAATGGAAGGAAGAAGCAGCACGCCGAGGACTTGATTGCGAGACTAATCCGGCGCTTATATTTGATGCATACCTCCGTCCGTCGTCAGTTGAGATGTTTAGCAAGACCGGTGTGATGAATCATGTTGAGCTTGAGGCCCGCAACGAAGTGAAATGGGAAATGTATACTAAGAAGATACAGATTGAGGCTCGTGTGCTCGGTGATTTGGCTATTAATCATATAGTGCCTGTGGCTACCCGTTACCTCTCCATCCTGCTTGACAATATGGTGAAGATTCGTGAATTGTTCCCCGGAAACAAGGGTGTGGAACTCTCATCGCAAGATGCCGTTACTGTTGAGAAAATCATGCGTCACTGCACCATCATCAAGGAAGAGGTTGCCAAGATGATTAATGCCCGCAAGGAGGCTAACAAGATTGACTCCGAACGTGATAAGGCGATTGCCTACTCTCACAATGTGGCTCCTTGTCTTGAGACCATCCGTTACCATATCGATAAGCTCGAGCTTATGGTTGACAATGAGATGTGGCCTCTCCCCAAATATCGTGAACTGCTCTTTATCCGTTAAGCATTCATAGACATAAAAATAAATCCATGGCAAAGTCAGGTTTGATGAATTTGCCATGGATTTGTTATTTCAATTTCGTAACTTTGCGCATGATAAATCAGCGACAGCGATGGAGGTATTAAAGCATGAATGTGGTGTGGCGATGATACGCCTTTTGAAGCCACTTGAGTATTATAAGAAAAAATATGGCACATACGCCTACGGTATAAACAAGCTCTATCTGCTTATGGAAAAGCAGCACAACCGAGGTCAGGAAGGTGCCGGTATAGGAGTCGTGAAACTGCACGGCACGCCCGGCAACGAGTATGTGTTCCGCGAAAGGGCTTTGGGCAAGGACGCCATACAGGAGATTTTCGATGAGATTCGTGAGAAGGTTGAGAATACACATTTATCCGACCACGATGCGGAGTGGATAGAGCGTTATGCTCCATTTATAGGTGAGATTTACATGGGGCATCTGCGTTATTCCACCACCGGAAAGAGTGGGATATCCTATTGCCATCCATTCCTCCGCCGCAATAATTGGCGCTCACGCAATCTGCTGATGTGCGGAAACTTCAACATGACCAATGTTGATTCAATATTTGCCGAAGTGGCTGCATGTGGTCAGCATCCGAGAATCTACAGCGACACAGTGGTGCTTCTTGAACAGCTTGGGGATGCTCTTGATAAGGAGAACCACCGCATATATCGCCAATATCGTGACTCGATGGACGGTTACAGACTGGCTTGTCAGATTGAGGATAATCTTGATATACGCCGGGTGCTGGCTGCCAAAGCTCCATCGTGGGATGGTGGTTTTGTAATCTGTGGCGCTACCGGGTCGGGCGATATGTTTGCACTGCGTGACCGTCATGGCATCCGTCCCGCGTTCTATTATTATGATGATGAAATTGTGGTGCTTGCTTCAGAGCGCCCGGTGATTCAGACTACATTCAATATCCCTCGCCGCGACATCAAGGAACTTACTCCTGGAAGTGCGCTTATAGTCAACAAGGCGGGTGTGGTGTCTGTCGATGATATTCTCGGTGAAGCGGAGAACCAGCGCTGTTCCTTCGAACGCATATATTTTTCACGCGGAAGTGATGCCGATATTTATCGCGAGCGCAAGCAGCTTGGCTGTAACGTGGTGCCTGCAATCATGAAGAGCATTGACAATGATTTCTCTCATTCGGTATTTTCATTTATACCTAACACTGCCGAAGTCGCTTTCATCGGTATGTGTACGCAGCTTGAGAAGGAACTTAATAAGGTCAAGGAAGCGCAGATTATTCAAGCTCAGAAATCAGGCACGCTTACTCCCGAGCTTCTCTCGGAAATAATGAGTCAGAATCTCCGTATAGAGAAGGTTGCCATAAAGGATATCAAGTTGCGTACATTTATTGCTGAAGGCGAGTCACGCAATGACCTTGCTGCCCATGTCTACGATGTGACTTACGGTATTGTGGAAAACGGCATTGACAATGTGGTTGTGATTGACGACAGCATAGTGCGCGGGACCACTCTCAAGCAGTCAATACTGCGCATGCTTGACCGTCTGCATCCGAAGAAAATTGTGGTGGTATCTTCATCCCCACAGGTACGTTATCCTGATTATTACGGGATTGACATGTCTCGTATGGGTGAGTTCATAGCCTTCCGTGCTGCCGTTCAGTTGCTCAAGGACCGAGGCATGGAGAATGTGCTCGAGGAAACCTACCGTCGATGTCTCGCGCAGGAAAAATTACTCGATATTGAGATGGTCAATTGCGTCAAGGCTATATATGCGCCATTTACACAGGAGGAAATTTCCGATAAAATAGTGGAGATGCTTACAGCCGATGGCTCAATCAATGCCGAGGTTGAACTTGTATACCAGACTCTCGACGGACAACGTGAGGCTATCCCGACTTGTCCGGGTGATTGGTATTTTTCAGGCAATTATCCCACCCCCGGTGGTGTGCGTCTGGTCAATAGGGCTTATATAAATTATTACGAAGGTAACACAGAAAAAAGATGACATATTTACCCTCTCTCCGATTTCTCCTCATATCTGTTTTTACATCGGTTATTCTTCAAGCTTCGGCGTTGTCTCACTGGAATAACAGGTATTATCATGATACTCCCGTTACTTTAAGGGACAGCGTCATTATGCTTGACGCCAAACCTCTGAATCTGAAACGTCTTTATGTTGAGGCTCGCGGTGCCATGAGAGGAATAGGGGAGCGCTCCGGATTGTCGCGTGCCTATTGGGGGCTTATGATTACGTCAGGGGCTGATTCTATCCGTCTGACTATCCGCCATGGTAATACTGATTTTGGCGATATCCTTGACAATCGGTTTACACGTATTTCCGTAAATCGTAATGGCGAAGATTTGAAATACGTTGATTTTACTGATGGGTTTGCCACTTCATCCGGCGGTTACAATACATTGTCGCTTGAGATTGGCTTGGATGATTCACGGCTGAGACTCTCTGGAGGCGACCATTCGTGTGCCAGATTATTGGAAATCCCGATTACGGATATTGATATGCGTTTAGCGCAAGTGTCGGTGTGGTCAAAAGGAGAACTAACACTTTCCTCTCTTTCGGTGGAGACTGAGGTCGCTCCTGAATCAAAACTTGCCACAGATTGGACCATGGAAGAGCTTGATAGATATTTCTCCTCCTCGACCGACCCTTTGGAAGGGTATTGGGAATATCTTGACCGCAAAAATGATGCTCTTTATGCCCGGGTGGGAGGACGATATCTCCTTGCAGCTGTGAAGAACATCGCCAATCCGGAGGTTTATGACCTTATCTATATCTCAGGTGCGGAGACTTTTGCGAGTAGATGGAAGCCATTCATGCTTAAAGGACGGTTGTTGCCAACGGTGTTTATAGCGCATTATGACTTGCACTGGTATGACTCCACTTTCGAGCCAATTACTACCGATGTGCATGCATCGGTTACAGATAATGCCATTCTTACACTATCGTTCCCATTGCTTAAAACCGTGGTCAGGTTCTCAAAGGCTTCCGATTACAAGAAACGAAAGACCTATAAGGAGCAGGGTGAGGTCGACTAATTTAAGCTTGATATTTTTTTCATGAAGTGCTATCACTCCGTAGAAGAATGACACTATCACACTGCCGCGTCTTATCATAGATACCACTGCAATCATTGACCCTTCGAGCGACAGGCTGTAGAAATAGGCAATGTCGGCCACTGTGAGGAACAAAGAAATCAACGGTATGGTCCAACGCCATTTCAGCGAAGTGCCACCTTTCCTGCCTTTTAGAATTATGGCAATTGTAATGCCCATGATTACAAGCTGGTAGAGTGAATACCAGGCTTGGACTTCAAGTGGTTCGTAGCGAGTGAGCAGATATTTGTCGTAAAGAGCGCTTACCGCACCCATTGTGGTGGCTCCGATAGCCATCCATATCCATTTGTTATTCTTTATTGAGAATCCCTCCTTGCCTCCTACACGGCTTATGAAGAAGAGTGACCAAAAACCGAGCACCACTCCTGCCCATTGCCACCCGTTGAGGCGCTCGCCGAACAATAGCAATGCTCCAACAAGCACTATCACAGGTCGCGAGGCGTTGACTGGACCGGCTATGGTGAGGGGAAGATGTTTTATGCTTGCATATCCTAGAAGCCATGAACTCAGCACAATCCCCGATTTGAGCAGTATCGCTCCGTGTCCTTCCAATGTGTTGCCAAGTCCATAATTCCCATGAAAAAGCCCGATTATGATGAGGGGAAGCATCAGCATCGCGCTGAAAAGAGTGTTGAGAAACAGAACACCTAACACATTATTTCTGTCTACCGACAGTTTTTTCATCACATCGTATAGCCCGAGGCAAAGAGCCGACACTACTGCAAGTAATACCCACATGATTAACTATCTTAAGAAAATGGTAAATTTGTAAAAATTTCTGCAAAGTTACTAAAAAATCTTCAACTCATTATCCCTCTATCTGCTCATCAATTATAGTTGGTGCCGTAAAACGGTTATTCTGCGGATTTCGCTTTCTTAATTGGAGCCTTATTGACAACATTTGTTTTAAAACGAACTCTAAACACTCACGCGGAGTTGTTTATTGTGAATTTTTATGCTAACTTTGTAGGATAAAAGATAAATAAGTTCACTATATGAAATTTACAGTTCCAAGTAAGACGCTTCATAATTTTGCTTCTGCCGTAAGCAAGGTCATAAATGCCAAGAATGCATTGACCATCCTCAATAATTTCCTCTTTTCAATAGAGGGTAATGTGTTGACAATAACAGCATGTGACGGTGAGAATACTCTTTGCGGACGTATTCCCATTATGGATGTGGAAGGTTCTGGTGAATTCTGTATCGATGCCCGCAGGGTGGTTGAGCTTTTGCGTGTAATGCCCGAACAGGAATTGAATTTTGAGATTGACGACACAACTCTTGCCATAGAGATGTCGCATCCCAACGGTTCATATAAATTCATGGGCGTGTCAGGTGCCGAGTATCCTCGATTCAAACGCACAGCTTCTGAGAATATGCTTACATTCCAGACTTCCGGCTCAGTGCTGCTTCGTGGATTGGAATTTACATCGTTTGCCGCCGGCACAGATATGCTTCGCCCGCAGATGATGGGTGTGTATTGGGACATAAAACCCGACAGACTGGTATTTGTGGCTACCGATACTCACAAACTTGTGAAATTTGAGGACCAGAGCATAGCTCCCGGAATTGAGGGCGCTTTTATCCTTCCTAATAAGTCCACCAATGTATTCCGTAGCGTGTTCAGCAAGGATGAAGAAGTTAAAGTGTCGCTTGACCCTCAGCAGGGCGTGACATTTGAGACCGATACATTCACATTTGACAGCCGTCTGGTGAAGGGTCGCTATCCTGATTACACCCGTGTGATTCCAGAAAAGAATCCTTTCACTCTCACTGTCAATCGCCATCAGTTTACCACAGCCGTGCGTCGGGTAAGTCTCTTTGTGGATGAAGGACATGGACTGATAAAGTTCCGCATAACTCCCGACCGTCTTACCATCAAGGCTTCGGATAACGAATACAACACATCGGGTGTGGAGAATATCTCATCAGACTTTACCGGTAACAATATGGTGGTAGGTTTCAGCTCATCATATCTTGCAGAGCTTGCGGGTGTGCTTTGGACTGACGATATCATCTTCAAGCTTGCCGACCCCTCAAAGCCTGCAGTTATACTCCCAACTGAGGATAAAGCTGACACCAAGCTGACAATGCTTCTCATGCCTATGAGCGTGACAGACTTCTAAACTCTCTCATAGCACTGATGAAACTTAATCTCAAGAAACCTATAGTATTCTTTGACCTCGAGACCACCGGTGTGGATGTGACCAAGGACCACATCGTGGAAATATCTATCATAAAGATACTCCCCACCGGTGAGGAAATCGAGAAGACACGACGTATAAATCCGGGGATAAAAATTCCCCCGGAAGCCACTGCAGTACATCATATCACCGACGAGGATGTGGCCGACGCACCGATGTTCAAGCAGATAGCTCGCTCTCTTGCCAATGAACTGACCGGATGTGATATAGCCGGGTTTAATTCCAATAAATTCGACATTCCGATGCTCGACCAGGAGTTTCAGCGCGCAGGCGTTAAGTTTGACTTCTCCAAGTCGCGCATGATTGATGTGCAGACCATATTCCACAAGAAGGAGCAGCGCACACTGGTGGCAGCCTACCGTTTCTATTGCGGTAAGGAACTCGACGGTGCCCATTCGGCAAATGCCGATACCCGTGCTACCTATGAAGTGCTTATGGCGCAACTGGATAAGTATGATGACCTTCCTAACGATATGGAGGAACTTAGCAAGTTCTCACAGCAAGGAAGAAATGTTGACTTCATGAGTCGCCTTGTCTATAATGATAATAACGAGGAGGTTATAAATTTCGGCAAGTACAAAGGGCAACTTGCGGCTGATGTGCTTGTCAAGGACCCCAGTTATTATGACTGGATTATGAAAGGTGATTTCTCGCAGAATACCAAGGATTGCTTTACACGCATAAAACTACGCATGAAAAAATGAGTTTGCAAGGCAAACATATCATACTCGGAATATGCGGCGGCATAGCGGCTTACAAGTCGGTGTCGCTGCTTAGATTATTGGTCAAGGCTGGTGCTGAGGTTCAGGTGGTAATAACCCCGGCAGGCAAAGAATTTATAACCCCTGTCACACTCTCGGCGTTGAGTCAGAAACCGGTGGTGAGTGAATTTTTTACTGCTAACACTGGTGAATGGCATTCGCATGTGGATTTGGGACTTTGGGCTGACTGCATGGTTATTGCTCCCGCCACCGCCTCCTCAATAGGCAAGATGGCTCACGGAATAGCTGACAATATGCTCATCACCACCTATCTTTCTGCCAAGTCTCCGGTGTTCATTGCTCCGGCTATGGACCTTGACATGATGGCTCATCCATCCACCCAGGCTAATCTAAGGTTACTGGAAAGCTATGGTAATCATATCATAGAGCCTGAGGTCGGGTATTTGGCGAGCGGGCTTACCGGCAAGGGGCGTATGGAGGAACCCGAGAGAATTGTAGAGGTACTTCAAAAGCACTTCGCCTCAACCGAAACCATGAAGGGTAAGAAGGTCCTTATCACCGCAGGCCCAACTCACGAGAAGATTGACCCTGTGCGTTTTATCGGAAATTATTCTTCAGGTAAAATGGGGTATGCTCTCGCTGAGGAATGCGCATCGCGTGGCGCGGAGGTGACGTTAGTCAGCGGACCTGTATCACTCTCCATTTCCAATCCGTCAGTGAAAGTGGAGAAAGTGGAGTCTGCAAAGCAGATGCTTGCCGCTTGCCAGAATCACTTTCCTGCAGTTGATGTGGCTATAATGTGTGCGGCTGTGGCCGATTATGCACCGGCTCATCCTGCTGATTCAAAAATCAAACGTGAGCATCAGGAGGTGCCGGTAATAGAACTTGTCAAGAACCCTGACATAGCAGCCACATTGGGCGCGGCAAAGAAGCCAGGACAGCAACTTGTGGGCTTTGCCTTGGAGACTGACCACGAATTTGATAATGCCCTTGAGAAACTTGCCAGAAAGAACCTCGACATGATTGTTCTTAATTCCATGCGCGACAGAGGTGCTGGTTTCGGTACAGATACAAACAAGGTCACTATATTTACCCGCGAATCGCGCAAGGAATATCCCTTGAAATCAAAGCGTGAGGTGGCTGCTGATATTGTCGATGCCATAATCAACCACGGATGTGAGTTGTCATCTGAGCAATAAGCGACTGCTGAGGATTGCATGCGTGGCTATATTGCTCGTTGCATTTCCATCTTTTCTCCATGCGCAGGAGCTAAACTGTCGTGTGGAGGTTAACACATCGCAAATTGGAGGCACGAATAAGTCGGTATTCGAGACATTGCAGACTGCTATAAGTGATTATGTGAACACATCGAAATGGACTGATGCTAAATTTTCGGCATCGGAAAAGATTGATGCCAACATGTTCTTCACCATTACCGGCTATGATGGCATTACCGGTAGAATCACAGGCTCACTCCAGGTTCAGTCAGTCAGACCCGTCTACAATTCTTCGTACACCACAACCTTGATTAATTTCAAGGATGATAAGATTGACTTTGAATATAAAGAGAATGAGCCGTTGCTCCGTTCCGACAACGCTATGGAGAGTCAGCTCACTGCCATATTGGATTTTTATGTCTATCTGATACTCGCGGTTGATTTTGACAGTTTTTCTCAGCGTGGGGGAGAGCCATATTTCGAGCGCCTTGAGACCCTCGTTCACCGGGCGCAGTCATCGGGTGAGACTGGGTGGAAAGCCTTTGAGGATACACGAAACCGTTCGGCTGTACTGCGTGTGTTCACCGACCCGACCACTTGTCGTATCAGAGACCTTTATTACCAATATCATATCAACGGTCTTGACCGTATGGCGCTAACGCCTGACAAGGGTAGGGGTGAGATTGACAAATCATTGGATATTCTCTCTGAGGTATATGATGTCGCTCCGATGTCGGTCGGTCTGTCGATATTCAAGGATGCTAAGTTCGATGAACTTGCCAACATATACTCCAAATCGCTTCCAGAGCAGCGACGCCATGTCTGCGATATACTTACGAAGCTATATCCCACCGAGCATGAGCGGATTGATGCCATAAGGAAAGGAAATTTATAAAAACTGACAACAACTAATCCTATCAACACTTGCTATTCTAATGTTAGAGTCACTCCACATATCGAACTATGCGCTGATTGATGTCATTGACATTGATTTTCACAGGGGCTTCAACGTCATCACGGGTGAGACCGGTGCCGGGAAGTCGATTATACTTGGCGCCCTCTCCCTGATACTCGGAGGTAGGGCGGATTCGCGGGTTGTAACAAATCCGACTGCTAAAAGTGTGATTGAGGCTGTGTTTACGGTCGATGATTACCCTTCGCTAAAGGAGTACTGTCTCGATGCTGATATAGAGTGGGATGATGAGCGGTGCATACTGCGCCGTGAGGTGGCACCGGCGGGAAGGTCGCGTGCTTTTGTCAACGATTCTCCCGTGCCGCTGACAAAGTTGCAGGCTGTGGCGATGCGGCTGATTGATATCCATTCGCAGCATCAGAACCAGTTGCTTGCCACACCGGAATTTCAGCTGAAAATAATTGACACTCTCGCAGGTAACGGTCCGCGTCTGCAGGAGTACACTAAACGTTATAATGTACTCCGTGAAGCTATAAAGCAATTGAAAATCATGAGAGCCAAAGTGGAGCGGAGCCGGGAAGATGAGGAGTATACCCGTTTTCAACTTGAGCAGCTTGACGAACTTAATCTTCTTCCGGGAGAGCAGGCTGACCTTGAGCGTGAACGTGAGGTGATGTCAAATATAGCAGTCATAAAAAGAGCACTGAATAATGCCGCTGGAGCTTTGGCGATGGACCCAACAAATGCTGTCGGGCTTGTAGAATCCGCGATTGACTCCTGCGATGAACTGGAAGGTGTGTTGGATGGGAATGACAATATACTTGAACGTCTCGAATCAGCTAAGATTGAGTTGGGAGATATTGCCTCGACTTTCAATGATATAAGCGAGAGCCTTTCTGCTGACCCCGCTGAACTTGAAGCTATCGAGGACCGCTTGAACTCTATCTACAGTCTTTGCCACAAGCATCATTTAGACAATAGTGACGGGCTGATAGCGCTGCGCGACAGTTTGCGTGCAAAACTTGATGCGCTCGATAATTCCGATGACATTCTAAAAGAACTTGAGAAGGATGCCCGCAGGGCAAAGGCGTTGGCAAAAGAGACAGCCATGGAAATTTCTGAAGCCCGCAAGGCTGAGGCTCTTCGGTTCGGGGAGCGGCTCCGAGAGGTGGCGATGCCACTTGGCATGAAGAACCTTCAGTGTGACATTCAGGTGCTTCCGGCTGATATGTCGCCTACAGGAATCGACACTGTGCAGTTCATGTTTGCATTCAACAAGAATCAGCAGCTCATGCCTGTAGGGTCAACAGCCTCGGGTGGTGAGATTTCACGACTTATGCTCTCTATCAAGTCAATTATAGCATCCCGTATGCAACTCCCGAGTATTCTGTTCGATGAAATTGACACTGGAGTGTCGGGCGATGTGGCTAACCGGATGGGGATAATGATGCGTGATATATCTAAGAGTATTCAGGTGACGGCTATCACCCATCTTCCACAGGTAGCATCGAAAGGTGACGCGCAGTACCGGGTATATAAGGAGGATGACGAACATTCAACCCACACACGCATTGCACGTCTCAGCGCTGAGGAGAGGGTAAACGCCATCGCGGCAATGCTCGGCGGCGCATCAATAGACAAAACAGCACTTGCCGCAGCCCGCTCTCTTCTCAAAAATTCATGATGCTTTAAACGAGAATAATAATATAAGAATATATCATAGTGGAACGTACCGATTACATTTATGGCATTCGTGCCGTGATAGAGGCGATTGACGCCGGAAAAGAGATAGACAAAATTTTTATTGCCAAGGACCTTCAGGGCGATTTGGCTTCGGAACTTATAGCTGCTGCCCGTAAAGCCCAAGTGGTGATGCAGCGTGTGCCGGTAGAGCGTATCAATCGTATCACACGTAAGAATCACCAGGGTGTTTTGGCGATGATGTCGGCTGTAACATACCATCGTCTTGACCACATCGTGCCTGAACTTTATGAGGCCGGGATTTTACCTTTCATTGTGCTGCTTGACGGTATTACGGATGTGCGTAATTTCGGTGCTATTGCCCGTACCTGTGAGTGCGCCGGTGTGGATGCCATAGTTATCCCCGAACATGGAAGTGTATCTGTTGGGGGCGATGCCATAAAGACATCGGCCGGTGCGTTGCACCATATTCCGGTATGTCGCGTATCTTCCATAGCCTGGGCAGCAAAATTTTTGCGTGAGAATGGCTATAATGTTGTGGCTGTATCGGAAAAAGCGGAAATCAACTATACCGAGGGACATTACAGCGACCCGGTAGCTCTTGTGATGGGAGCAGAGGATGTCGGAATATCTCCGGAGGCTATGAAGCAGTGCGAGACACGTGTGGCAATTCCGATGTTTGGAAACATTGGCTCACTTAATGTGTCAGTAGCCGCGGGAGTAATGATTTATGAGGTGGTGCGTCAGCGCCTCAACGCAAATCTTGAAATAATCTAATGAGATTCTAAACTCCCATATCTGTCACAACTAGCACTTTGTCTCCGTTGGTGACAGTAGTGCCGAATACCATATTTTCACCCCCTTCTTTGACTCTGAGTTTTTTGGCTAACTCAGGGGCGGAGAGGGGGAAATTTCTTGTAGCAACATTTATTTTAGGATATTGCTTTGCGAACTCACGGTAGGCTTGTTTGGACGATGGTATAATATCAGCGATTCTGAACCTTTCACCCGGAAAATTCTCAATAACGGTGGGAGAATAATACAGATGTGTGTTGGGATGCAGTTTCCCTATGCCGAATCTCTGAGCCAAAGCCCTGTAGCCGCCACCTTTCATTACTGATGGATAGGGCTCATACAGGTATCCACCTGATTGGGGATTGGTAAACTCAAGTTCAGCTTCTCTATCGGCGGCAGATGTGTATTCGAAGTCCGGATGTCCGATAGTCACACTTTTTATTGTGCGTGTATGTGTATTGGTACTGTTCCCGTTTTGTTCAGGTTCATCACTTTCGGTAAGAGTGCCGGGGAGGATAAACACCACCTCTTTACACTCTTTCGCAGTTCCGATTATCGTGACATCACAATCCACTCCAAGTTCCTTTGCGGCTGCATCAATACTGAGCATTGGGGAACATTTGATTATCAGTCGCTTGCAACGGCTGAGCAGTAGAGGTAATGCAGCTATGACATCCGGTTGGCAATCCTTGAGTGCAAAATGTCTCCCGGCAGAGTCGCGACGTGCCGGGTCAATGAATATTACGTCAAATTTTTTATTGTTCTTCTCAAGCCACTTTATGCTGTCAGCCTTCACCACTGTTACATTTCCATTGGCAGCCGTAGCACTATTATGTAGCGCAGCCTCGAAACTTTCATGGTCAATCTCAACGGTGGTCACTGTCGAAGCCTTGCGTGCAAGATGAAATGCGTCAATACCCAGACCGCAGGTCATGTCAAGTATCGATTCTCCTTCGGTAATCATTGATACATGTACATCGGCAACCGCATCGGATGTCGCCATTTCAGCCACAGTGAGCGACGGGAAAACGAAATCGGGATTTTTTAGAGTCTCTGGAAGTTTTTTTGCAGTTTTGAACCTGCATTCCTCCTGCAGTATTTCCCAAAGTTTCTCCTTGTCTCCGTGGTGTTTAAGTCTGAGTTTGTTGAAATCCTTCACCCTAACACACTGTTCTTTGGCTTTGTTGCCTGAAAATCCTTGATATAATTAGGTACACTGTAGGCTGTGTCTAAAAATTCGCGTTGAGAGTATGCGCGTTCTGCGAGAGCTATCATGTCAATGGCGAGCGGAACAATGTCAGGTACAAACTCTGCATTGGGAGCTTTTATTACCTCCTTTGCCTTATCGCTGCCATTTCCGAAAAAGAGTACCTTGCGGTGATTGTCAAGCAGGGATGCGTAGCTACCCTCGTCAAGTATGAGCGGTTGCTGCGGCATCACATCCTCGAGGGCAAAATTGTAAGCGGCTGTGTAAACCTCCATGCGACGGGCGTCAATCATAGGCACGAATATCTCGTCGCCTTCCAGCTCTTTGGTAAACATCACCTGACATGACATGATTTGGAGCGTATTTATACCAATCAATGGTATGTCGAGCGCATAAGCAAGACCTTTGGCTTCCGAGAGACCGATACGTAGACCTGTATAGCTACCCGGGCCCATTGAAACAGCTACGGCTTCGAGTTTCAGTTCCTTCTCTGCCGCGAAATCAAGACAATACTTGATGTAATCACTTAGGAGCCCGGCATGATTGCGTCCGTCCATATCTTCCTGATGGGCGAGTACCATCCCTTCGGCAGTCAGTGCCACCGAACATACATTGGTTGATGTTTCGATATTGAGTATTACAGCCATCGTACAATTTATTGTTGAAAATGTCACACAAAGTTACTCGTTTATCACGAGAAAATTGTAATTTTGTGGGAAAAATTATACCGTGCTGCCTTTGCGACACGAATTAAAATCAGTCAGTATGTTGTACTCAATGACCGGATTCGGGAAATCGGTAACAGATATTCCCGGAAAGAAAATCACAGTAGAAGTAAAATCTCTTAACAGTAAGCAGATTGACATAGCGGCAAGGGTGCCGTCTTCATTGCGCGAATATGAATTGCAGATGCGCAACAATCTGGTTCGTATTCTCGAACGTGGAAAAGTAGACCTCACTGTTTATGTTGAGTCAGTGACTGCTGATGCCGCCATGCGTTTCAATCTCCCGGTGCTTGAAACCTACAAGAGTGAGGTGAAAGCTATGGCAAAGGCACTCGATATTCCTGAACCTGCTGACTGGTACAGTGTGTTGCTCCGTTTTCCCGATGTGATGCGCTCTGATGTGGTCGGTGAGGCTGATGCATCTGAGGTGGAGTCAGTAATGAAGACTCTCGATGATGCTGCACAGGCTCTGATGAATTTCCGACGTGTGGAAGGTGAGAAGCTGGAAGCTTTCTTCACTGTACGTATTGAGAAAATACGTGAATTGCTTGCTCAGGTTCCACAATATGAAGCTGAACGTGTAGTGAAAATTCGCACTCGTATGGAGGAAGGATTGGCAAAGATTCATTCGGTGGATTATGATAAGTCACGTCTTGAGCAGGAACTCTTTTTCTATATTGAAAAGCTTGATGTGAATGAAGAGAAACAGCGTCTCGGTCAGCATCTCAATTACTTCATGGAGACTATGAATGGACCAAAAGGTCAGGGTAAAAAACTCGGATTCATCACTCAGGAAATTGGACGTGAAATCAACACTCTCGGCTCCAAGAGCAATCATGCCGAGATGCAGAAACTTGTGGTCCAGATGAAGGATGAGCTTGAGCAGATAAAGGAACAGGTTCTTAACGTGATGTAATCGTAGCAGATGGAAGGTAAGATAATAATAATTTCTGCCCCATCGGGCTGTGGTAAATCAACTATAATCAACGCTCTTCTCCAGCGGGGCGAGATAGATATGCAGTTCTCCATTTCCGCCACCAACCGTTCTCCGCGTGAGGGTGAGCAGCATGGTGTGAACTATTACTTCCTTACTGATGACGAGTTTAAGAGCTTCATCGCGGAGGATGCTTTCGTGGAGTATGAGGAAGTATATCCGGGTAGATTCTACGGTACTCTTAAGAGTGAGATTTCTCGTATCACAAGTGAAGGTCACAATGTAATCCTTGATATAGATGTCAAGGGTGGTGTCAACGTCAAGAGAATGTTTGGTGAAAAGGCTGTGAGTATTTTTATCAAGCCTCCGAGTGTAGCGACACTCCGTCAACGTCTGATAAATCGTGCCACCGACCCTGAGGAGGCTATAAACCAGCGCGTGGCTAAGGCGGAATATGAAATATCATTTGCTCCTGAATTTGACGTGACGGTGATTAACGATGACCTGTCAAAAGCCATAGCTGATGTTGACTCGGTGATAAAGAATTTCATCGCCGGATAACTTAGGGCTGTTAATAAATTTAAGTATAACATTATTGTGAAATTATAAATGACTATAGGGATTCTCGGCGGGTCTTTCAACCCGGTTCATATCGGACACCTCATGCTGTCCAGTTATCTCCAGCAGTTTGGCGGTTTTGACGAGGTATGGCTTAACCTGTCCCCCTTGAATCCGCTGAAGTCAAATCCTGAGGAGCTGATACCCGACGTGCAGCGTCTTGCCATGCTTGACCTGGCTATAGGCACCACCAAGGGGCTTAAGGTGTGTGATATCGAGCTGTCGATGCCCCGACCGTCCTACACTATAAATACATTGAGATATCTCGCCAAGCGTTATCCGCGCCATCAGTTCAAACTGATAATCGGAAGCGATAACTGGAAGATATTTGACCAATGGAAGGATTCGGAGGAGATTCTTTCGGATTTTGGTGTGGTAATTTATCCTCGTCCCGGTTATCCTGTCGGAACCATTTATGAAGATGGTGTGGATGTGGTCACTGCTCCTACTGCTGATATTTCAAGTACGTTTATCCGCAAGGCTCTTGCCCGAGGGAAGGATATGAACTATTTTCTTCCGGCAGGTGTCTTTGACTATATAAAGAAAAACCAATTATATGGAACTAAACACTAATTCAATAGCATTTATAGGTCTGTGCAATGAGTACTGCCTTGCGGTAGAGAATGCTCGCGAAACCACTTTGCGTGAATTTGTCGCGTCGATGTTGAAATTGTTGCCGCGATTATACATTGCAGCTTCTGATTTGAATGTTGTACGTCCGATAGATGAGGATGACGAACCTTATCTTGACAGTTATCTCGACGAGGATTATTATGAGTCGGTGCGTCGTGAGATAGAAACCGTAATGGGTGCTGACGATGTGTATCTTGAAGTGTTTGAGGAGGACATGAAATACTCCGACACACCTATAGGCGCAAGTATTTCAGAGGGCGTGTGTGACATATTCCAGGTGCTCTACAATTTTATCACAATGGTTCGCGATGCTCCTGCTGAAACTATCGACATGGCTCTCGTGGCTGTTAAGGATGAGTTTGACAGTTACTGGAGTCAAAAACTATGCAACCTTCTGCGTCCGCTCAATCACATCTGTCATAACGCCGTTGACGACGACGAGGATGATTATTGATGTATGGAAAGAAACAATCTCAACTTAGTATAATTATGTCAATCTTAAAGGAGAACTTGCCGGTGGCTTTTTGCAGCGATCATGCCGGATATGAAATGAAAATGATGTTGGAAGGGTATTTTGACTCTATGGGCATCAAGTATAAGGATTTTGGTACCTTCTCGGCTGATAGCTGTGATTATGCCGATTTCGCTCATCCATGTGCGGAAGCTGTGGAAAATGGCGAGTGCTATCCGGGCATAGCCCTTTGCGGTTCTGGCAATGGTATAGGCATGACCCTTAACAAACATCAGGGCATACGTGCAGCTTTGTGTTGGAATGTTGAATTGGCTGAATTGGCACGTCGTCATAATGATGCGAATGTGGTGGTGCTTCCGGCGCGTTTCATCGACAACGTGATGGCGATAAATATTGTGGAGAAATTCCTTGACACTCCCTTTGATGGTGGTCGCCATGCCAATCGTATTGCCAAAATTCCCACATGCGGGAAGTGTGATTGATTGATGATTAATCAATAGATATAAGTATTTATTAAAAAACCGGGATGTCATTAATTCGTGGCATCCCGGTTTTTGTATTGTGTTATATTTGTCTTAACGATTTATCAGTCACCCATAGTGCGGAGCAGTTCATCATTATCCGAAGTGCGTTCCATACGGTCCTTGATAAATTCCATTGCTTCGATAGAGTTGCGGTCGCTGAGGAAGCGGCGTAGAATCCACATACGGTTGAGTGTTTCGTTTCGGAGCAGAAGGTCGTCGCGGCGTGTGCTTGATGCCATGATATCGACTGCGGGGAATATACGCTTGTTCGATAGTTTGCGGTCAAGTTGCAGCTCCATATTGCCGGTACCCTTGAATTCTTCAAAGATAACTTCATCCATCTTCGAGCTTGTCTCGGTGAGGGCAGTGGCGATGATGGTGAGAGAGCCTCCGTTTTCTATATTGCGGGCAGCTCCAAAGAAACGTTTTGGCTTTTGAAGTGCATTGGCGTCCACACCACCCGAGAGGATTTTACCGGATGCCGGCGCGCATGTGTTGTAGGCACGTGCGAGACGGGTGATTGAGTCAAGAAGAATCACCACATCATGTCCGCATTCCACCATTCGTTTCGCTTTCTCGAGTACGATTGACGCAATCTTCACATGACGTTCGGCCGGCTCGTCGAATGTCGAGGCAATCACCTCGGCGTTTACGCTGCGGCTCATGTCGGTCACCTCTTCGGGGCGTTCGTCGATGAGCAGAATCATGATGTAAGTCTCGGGGTGATTCTCGGCGATAGCGTTGGCTATATCTTTCAGAAGTATGGTCTTACCGGTCTTGGGAGGAGCCACGATAAGTCCGCGCTGACCCTTGCCGATGGGTGAGAACATATCCACGACACGGGTGGATATATTGCTGCTGCGACCTGATGTAAGGTCAAATTTTTCGTCAGGGAATAGAGGTGTGAGATGTTCGAAGGCTACGCGGTCGCGAATATATTCCGGTGAACGTCCGTTGACACTCTTCACTGCGGTAAGTGGGAAATACTTCTCACCTTCACGAGGAGGACGTATGGCTGCGTCTACAACGTCGCCGGTTTTGAGTCCGTATTGCTTGATTTGTTGCTGTGACACGAGCACATCATCGGGCGATGTCAAATAGTTGTAATCGCTTGAACGGAGGAATCCATGTCCTTCGGGCACTACTTCGAGCACACCGGAAGCTTCGATAAGTCCGTCGAAGTTGTAAGCTGCAGGTTGCTGGAACTTCTGGCGGTTATCCTGTTCCTGCTGCTGATTCTTATTGCGGTTCTTCTTGTTCTTCTTGTTGTTATTGTTGTTTTGCGGCTGCTTCTCCATTCCCGGTTCGCCAAGTACGATTGGAGCTGCAGTGGCTGCTGCTTGTGCGGCATGGGCTGCCTGTTCCTTTTCCTGTTGGCTTCTCGGGGCGAATGTTCTGCCTCCGGCGCGTGGGAAAAATGAGCCGAATGACGAATCCTTGGGTCGGAAATCATGGCGAGGACCATTGTTTGCATTATTGCCCTCGGTCTCATTTCCTTCATTTTCCTGTGGCTCCATGCGTGATTTAGGACGGATGAATACTCCGTGCTGACGTGGCGCCTGATTTTCTTCAGCTTTGGGAGCTTCGGCAGGATTGGAACCGTTCTCAGGTTTTACGTAATTATTGCGTTCATTGTTATCCTGCCCGGAAGGTGCAGCGTCATTGATATCATTTTGCATAGGCTGTTCAGCAGCGGGGAGGAATAGCGGGGCATTTCCTGTATCAGGCATATCCTGCTCCATGACAGGAGCATTTTCCTGATTGGTGGGTTGCTCCTCTTTTGCCTGAGGCTGACGGGCGGGGCGACCGCGTTTGCGCTTTGGCTGCAACTCGGTATCCTGCGATTTCATTTCCTCAGTCTGCGCATCAGGAGTGTTGCTTTCCTGATTTACCTGCTCCTGAGATTCGGCAGGTGTTTCAGATGTTGTGTCGCTTGCGTCCTGAGTCTGTTCGTCTGTTGTATTGTTGTCGGCAGTCTTAGGCTTTCTGCCGCGACGTTTCGGTTGTGAATTTTCATCGGAAGCGGTTTGTGTGGCTTCCTCGGGTGTTTCTGTGTTTTTATTTTGTGCCTGACGAGCGGGTTTCTTATCCTTTCCGTTACCGTTCTCCTTGCCGTCCTTTTTGTTCCGGCGATTTTTACCGTTTGTAGCAGTAGAGGCTGAAGCTGATGCCACGTCAACTGCCTGCTTGTCGAGAATCTGGTAAACCAAGGTCTCTTTATCGTCAGTGTTGATTTTCTTTATACCGATGGATTCTGCGACTTCACGAAGCCTTGAATCATCCATTTCGTATAATTCCGATAGATTGTACATATAATAATGTAGGGGACTTAAAATATTGAGAGTTGTTTTTTTCTTTTTTTACAGATTTAATTCGCTGTGGCTTGAAAATACCCTTGATGATAATTCTTTATCATCTGTATGAACATCACTTTCTGAGCTTATTCATTAAAATGGAAGTGAGATTCGTGTGGGATAATGTCAAGGATATGGTTCTTATGTCAATCCCTTGATGAATATTGCTGAACGTGTAAATGTAGGGGGGTATTGACGTGCGGAACCGCGCACAATTCTCAGACCTGCAAAGGGTACTGATAATAAAAAATGATTGTTGGAAATATCGCTTTGTAGCTACGCCATATATTTAAAAACCGATAATTGTAATCAAACTACACGGGGCGTATGGCTTTGAAAGCGATGCAAAGTTACAATCAATTTTATTAAATAACAAGTTTTTCTCTATAAAAGTTTTCTGGTCCTTCTATCGTGAATTATTGTCACATACAGATTTATTAGATGATATGTATGCTATTTTGACAGATGTTTCCAAGTTTGTTTGCGCTTTATTCGGCACGGATGATAGATAATTGAGGAAAAATGCCTAAATTTGCACCGTAAAAATTATTTGTAAGAATAAAAATAGCTCTTTATAGTCATGATTAATCGAGTTTTGATAAGAATCAAGGTCGTACAGTTGCTCTACTCGTATCTGCTCACTCAGTGTGAATTCAAAATTGAGCCGCCCATCGAGAACCCTTCACGCGATAAAAAGTATGGTCATGACTTATATGAGGATTTGCTCATGATGGTGCTTGAGATGTCGGGTTATGACGTGACTGGCGGCAGACACGCATCTCCCTTACGCGGGATTGCGCTCAACAAGCATATAAACAACAATCTTTTAGCGAAGTCACTCAACAGCATTGATGAGGTGCGTTCCATCGTGATGAGAAACCGCTCCGGCGTGACTCAGTTTGATTCAATAATCCCCTCCATTTATGAAGCCATACCTTCGCTTCCGGCTTACAAGTCGTATATCCGACTGAAGAAAGTGGAGCTGAAGGATGACGTGGAGCTTTGGAGCTCAATCATCACAAATCTGGTGGCAAAGAATCCTGAATTTATGACCGTGGCACGTAAGAATCCCGACTTCACTGTGGCAGGATTCACACGCGGTATAAATTCACTCCTCTATACATTGAGCGATTATAAGGATAACCGGACTTTATTCAATCATGCACGTCATGCGTTGGATTACTCACTTGATAAGGCTTATGAGCTTTATTATAGTCTGTTGTATCTTGCCCTTGAAATCACACGTATGCAGGATTTGCGTCTTGATGCGGCAAAACATAAGCTTCTTCCCTCAGATGAGGACCTTCATCCCAACATGAGATTTGTGGAAAACAAGTTTGTGAAGGCTCTGTCGGAAAATCCGGAGTTTGTGGAATATGTCGATACAAAGAAGCTGTCATGGGATGCTGATGATGCGTTGGTGCGTGGGTTGCTCGACCGGATTCTTCAGAGTGAGGCTTATCAGGCATATATGGAATCAACTGATGAACCATCATTTGAGGCTGATAGTGAATTGTGGAGAGTTATTTTCAAAAACATCATTCTGCCCAGCGATGACCTTGCCGAAGTACTTGAATCAAAATCGGTATACTGGAATGATGACCTGCATGTAATGGGTACATTTGTTCTAAAGACTATCCGCAAATACTGCCAGAGCAAGAATAATGGCGAGGATGTGACACTTCTTCCTCAGTATAAGGATGAGGAGGACCGTCAGTTTGGTCCGATTCTCTTTGAGACAGCGGTAAAGAATTACGATGAATATCGTGAGCTTATTGACAGTTTTGTCAACCAGCACCGTTGGGATGCCGACCGTCTTGCATTCATGGATACCGTGATAATGGTGACAGCTATCACTGAGTTGCTGAAATTCCCCGCTATACCTATCGCGGTTACCCTGAATGAGTATATCGAAATAGCGAATGCTTACAGCACTCCGAAGAGTGGCGCGTTTATCAATGGTATTCTCTATTCTGTTATCAACAAACTGAAGGCAGACGGCGTTCTTTTTAAGAGCTGATATGTGTGTGACCGTCCCTCCTTGTTTGATGATTCATCTGAAATAAAAAATACAAACTTAAAACTTAATACTTTAATATGCTAAATTCCGTTTTACTCCAGGCAGAAGGCGCAGCATGGACCAATATCCTGATGATTGTGCTTCTTATCGGTATTTTCTACCTATTTATGATTCGTCCCCAACAGAAGCGTCAGAAAGAAATCCGCAAGTTCCGCGAAGGTCTTGCTGCAGGTGATTCTGTTGTCACTGCCGGTGGTATTTATGGTAAGGTACGCACCGTAGGTGAGACTACTTTCACCATCGAGATTGCAAAGGATGTCCGCATCACAGTTGACAAGGGGTCTGTTTACCCTTCAGCAGTGCAGGCATCTCAGGACGCTGCTCAGAAATAATTTTATAATTTTGATGTTTCCCGTGCGTTGACGCGGGAAACATTTTACATATTCCCCTCACGAACTACAGACCTGTCGCCCCATGAACGAGAAAGCGCAACGTGTATATGATAAGGTTCAGACCGCCCTCCATTCGAGCCGCGGTAAGGATGTGTTGCTCTATCTGCTGTTTGTGGCGGTGGCTTTTGTTTTTTGGGTGTTCCTGTCGCTCGATACTGAAGTGCAGCGCGATTTCGAAATTCCATTTGAACTTCAGGATGTACCGGACAGTGTCACTGTGATTGGTCAGGTCCCGACCGAACTTGGAGTGAGTGTCAAGGGTAAGGATTCTCAAATGCTCCGTCACATGTGGGGCAAGATGTCGCCGGTTAAATTTAAATGGGAGGAGAATATCACTGACAATACATTCCTTCTCACCCATGCTAAAATTGAGGCACGTCTGCGCGATTATTTCGGCGCAGGTATTCAGATTGTGTCTTATCGTCCGGACTCGGTAAGTGTGACATACACCACTCTTCCGGGAACAAAAGTGAAGCTCAATGTCCAGGCCGATATACATCCGAACCTCCAGTACATTATCTCCGGTCCAATTAGGGCAAATGTTGACTCTGTGACCTTATATTCTCCCACCGACCTTCCTCATTCTTTGAAATTTGTCTCTACAGAACCTGTGGTCAAGTCAGAGCTGAAAGATACTATGAGGTATGAAGTGAGGGTAAAACCGATAGCCGGAGTGCGCATAGTACCCGATAAAGTTGTGGTGACAGTCCCGATTGAACCGCTTATTTCACGCAAGCGCACCATCAAACTTGATGTGGTGAACCGCCCTGAGGATAAGGGGCTCATCACTTTCCCCTCCAAAGTGGAGATATCCTATCTTGTGCCTATGAGCGCTTACAATGACGATTATCCCGTGAAGGCTTACGTGGATTACAATGACATCAAACCTCAGCGCAAGAAATTGCCCGTTTCCTTATCAGTAATTCCTGATGTATACCATAATCTTTCATTTTCTCCCGATAGTGTGGAGTATATAATTGAGAATAAGTAACCGGTCATGCTGATAGCAATCACAGGAGGAATAGGAAGCGGCAAGAGCGTGGTGAGTCGCATCGTGGCAATGATGGGCTATGATGTGTATGATTGTGACAGTCGCGCCAAGCACCTCATGGATACTGATGATGTCATAAAGGCGCGGTTGCAACAAGAGATTCATCCTCAGTGTGTGCTTGACGGTTGCATTGACCGCAAGCGTCTTGCCGAGATTGTCTTCAGTGATGCCGACCGGCTTGAAAAGCTGAATGCAATAGTACACTCGGCTGTGCGCGACGACTTGAGAAAGTGGGCGCAGCTTCAAGGAAAGGTTAGTTTTGTAGAGACAGCCATTCTATATCAGAGCGAGCTTGACAGGATGGTGGATTGCGTATGGGAGGTCGAGGCTCCGTTGGATTTGCGGATTTCACGTGTGATGGAGCGCAATTCCGTTTCACGTGAGGAAGTGCTTGCCCGTATCTCCGCTCAGGATTCATTTATCCCGTCGCGTCATCATCCACTTGTCATACCAATCATCAATGACGGTATGATGCCGTTGTTGCCGCAGATTGAGGCTCAGTTAGCCGGCATCAAGCTTAGTCATGAGTAAGATTTCAGTATTGGTGCCTGTGTATGATGTGGAGCCTTGGCTATGTGAATGTCTCGATTCCATTTTATCACAATCTTTTAATGATATAGAGGTGATTTGTGTCGATGATGCAAGTCACGATAACTCGTTACAGATACTTCGACGGTATGCTGAGGCTGATTCGCGGGTTCGAATTATCATAAATAATGAGAACCTTGGACTAATGATGACGCGCCGTCGTGGCTATGAGGCAGCGACAGGGGAGTATCTTTTTTTCTGCGATTCTGATGATATTCTTCCTACCAATGCTTTGAAAGTTCTCTATGGTGCGGCAATGGGGTCAGGTGCTTTGGTTGTGACTGGTGATTTGTCTCTTTTCTCCCGGAAGAAGATAAAGGGGAAACGTCTTCGTGACAAGGTTGGAACCGGCGGTGAGTCATATTTGAAAGCGATACTGAGTGGTACTACTTGCTCTCTGTGCGGGACTTTGTTTCATCGTTCGCTGTTTGACAGTGAGGATTACGAGACATTGATTCATTGCAACCATTCGGAGGACCGTATATTATTATCCCAGTTACTTGTGAGAAGGAATCCTTTCGTTCATTATGTGCCGTTCACCACATATCTTTATCGTATAAATGAATCCTCTATAAGTCGGCGTAGAATGTCGGACTCCGCACTTTGCGCGCAGCTTTCATCTATCTATTTATCATATGGATATGTGAACGCACATGTGAATGATGCAAAGCTCCTTAGGTCTAATAATCGTTTCTTTGTCCGCACACTTGGCTATTACATGGAGTGTGGTTATGATGTTGGACTAATCTCCGGATTTAATTCCGACACTGCACGCATGACACATTTTGTAGAATTGGTCCGCATTCTCGGTATTCGGTTGGGGCTGCATACTTATATGTGTATGAAGTCAGAGGCTTACAGAGCGATTGCTCATTCATGCAGGTGTGTGATTCGCAGATTTCAAGGTAAGGACTAACTGTAACTGTCGAAGTATGAATATACTTGTAGTGTCCAATATGTATCCTTCGGACAAAGATAAACTTTACGGTACGTTTGTCAGAAATTTTGTGGAAGGGTTGTCTGAGCTTGATTACGACGGTTCGCTCTCTTTGGTGGTCATAAGGGGGAGACGCCGTTCGATGCTTGCCAAGATTGCGGCTTATGTGAAATTTTATTCTGATTTAACTACACGCCTGCTATTCTGCCGATATGATTTAGTGTATATTCATACAATCACATTTCCGATTTTACCCGTGCTGTTTGCGTCCATCTTCCGTAGGTTACCTTTGGTATTCAATGTGCATGGCGATGATGTGCTTCCGGCAACAAGGTTAAAAAAAATGCTTAAGAGACTTGCGGCGGGTATTTTGCCTGAGGCAAGGATGGTGGTGGCTCCATCTGATTATTTTAAAGATGTGGTGCTTAGGGAATTTCCTGAGTTGAGTGGTGATAGACTGTTTGTCTCTCCGTCGGGTGGTGTTAACGATAGATTTTTTGTAAAGAAAAAGTCCGGTTTCAGTGGTACCCGTCCGGTTAGATTGGGGTATGTTTCTCGGATTGATGAGGGAAAAGGTTGGGATACCTTCCTCCGAGCAGTTTCCATACTTACAAAAAGAGGTGTGGAATGTAGTGGTGTGATGGCAGGACGTGGAGCGCAGACCGCGGCTTTGCATGAGATGATTGATAGAGTGGGAATCGGCGATAGAGTGACATATCTTGGTGGGGTAGAGCAGCATGCATTGCCTGACCTCTACAGTTCCTTTGACCTGTTGATATTTCCAACAGGGCGCGAGGCCGAAAGCCTTGGTTTGGTGGGTATTGAGGCGATGGCAGCCGGTACACCCGTGATAGCCGGCAATGTCGGTGGTCCCGCGAGCTATATAGCTGAGGGTGAGAACGGTTATTTGTTTTCTCCGGGCGACAGCGATGAACTGGTCGAGAGAATCGAATCATATATCCGGCTTACTCCATCCGAAAAATCAGCTATGTCCGACGCCGCCAAAGCCACTGCCTCCGGTTACCGTAGCGGCATAGTGCATCTGCAGATGTATGAGAAACTTAAAAGTTTGATTCCTCCGTCGGAGTGATAATAAACCTATATTTGGATAATAACATATACATTACCACGTTATATTTAATAGTATCAAACCAGTTATGACAATCGTATGAATCAGATGATTCCGATGGCTCAAATCAGTTTGATTAATAATAAGTAAAAAAAATAATCAGTTCATCATGAACCATATAAAGTTACTCGTTTCAGCTGTTATCTTCGGAGTTGTGATGACTTCGTGTGGAACCTCAAAGACTGTGCTTCCATATTTTACCGATATTTCTACCGTAAAGGAAGGGACTCTCCCTATGGAAAGCTATCTCGCCAAGTTGCAACCTGATGACGAATTATTTATCTCGGTTACATCAGGAGAGCCTGAGGCAACCGCTGTGTATAATCTTCCGGTCAATAATCCTGCTACAAAGAATATGCTTGGGCAATATATTTCCCCCACATCGCAGACTTATGTGGTGGACAGCAAGGGTGATATAAATTTCCCCGAATTAGGTAAAATTCATGTGGCTGGGATGGACGTTGAGCAACTTCAGGCTGAACTTACCAACAGAATTTCCCGTGATGTCAATGACCCGCTTGTAAGAGTGGAACTGGTGAATTTTAATGTCAACGTGGCAGGTGAAGTGGCAAAGCCCGGAACGGTTGCTGTGAAGCGCAACCGATTTTCAATCCTCGATGCGCTCTCAGCCGCCGGCGACCTTACACCTTATGGCGAGCGTTCAAATGTTTTGATAATACGCGAAGAGAATGGAGAGAGAAAATATGCGCATGTTGACCTTAACTCATCGGCTCTGCTCACGTCACCATATTACTATGTGAAGCAGAACGATTATATTTATGTGGAGCCCAACAATGTGCGTCAATCAAATTCAAAATATAATCAGGACAACGCTTTTAAACTTTCTGTGGTTTCTACAGTGGTCAGCGCTGCTTCTGTGATAGCATCGCTTGTAATCGCTTTAACTGTTAAGTGAGATGGCAAAGAAAAATTCATCGGATTATATAGATGTGAGGGCACTATTGCGTAAATATATCTCCAAATGGTATTATTTTGTAGTGTCAGTATTGGTGTGTGGTATGCTTGGATTTGTGTATTGCCGCATGAACCCCGAGGAATATGCGGTACGTGCCAATCTGCTGATTCAGCAGGACAGCATGAATCCATTGGCTAATTTCGGCGGACTCGAACAACTTTTTGGTGCAAACGGATATGTGGATGATGAGATTTTTGTCATCAGCTCGCACTCTCTTTACCGTGAAGTGGCAAAGGAACTGCAGGTAAACAAAACACATTATGTCCGTGATGGGTTCCTGAAATCGCATCTTGCCTATCCTGAATTTCCCATTGATGTGGTAGCGCCATCTGTTGCTGATACATTGCGCACCACTGTGGTATTTAAAATCAAGGTAAATGAAACCGGCAAAGCTGATATTACAGCTAAGGCAAAGCGTCACACCATAGCTAAGATAAAGGATGTGGCTCTCCCTGCTGTGGTAAAAACTATCTATGGTGATTTCACCGTTGATAAGACCGCTGTTTTCCCAAAAGGTGAGGAGGTTTCGACAAGGATAATTTTTACGGGTTATGACCGTGCAGCCGAACTGCTTGCCAAAGATATAACAGTCGATATCCCGAGCCGCAAGAGTAATGTAATCACACTCGCCTTTGATACTCCTAATTCCGATTATGGGCGCGCTATTCTCAATGCTATTCTTTTGAATTACAATGAGCGTGGTATCATTGAAAAGAATCAGCAGGGAGAGAAGACAGCTCTTTTCCTCAAGGATAGGATTGACCTTTTAGCTCACGATTTGAACTTGGCTGAGTCAGATATCCAGAGATATAAGGAGAACAATCGGATAATTGACGTGGTGGCTGAGGCGACTTATCAGACCGAAAAGAAAGGACGTGTTGAAGCAGAGCTGCTCGCCGCTGAAACCAATCTGGAAATTATCAAGATGACTCGCGATTTTCTTGCGGACTCTGTGAATGCTTATGATATGGTGCCATTGAATGTCTCTAATCCGGAGGTGCAGGAGGGCATCAAGGGTTACAATGAGCTCGTGATGCGCAGGGAAAGTCTGCGGCGAAATGCCAAGCCTCAGAATTATGCTCTGCGCCAGCTTGATAAACAGATTGAGATGATGAGGGCAAACATACAATCATCGTTGGCGAAAGCCTACGATGGCGCCAGCATACAGCTCAATGAGCTGCGGAAGGAAAAATCGGGAGCCGACAGCAAACTCAGCAATATACCAACTCATGAGCGCGAATATCTCAATATGAAGCGTCGGCAGGAGGTGAAGCAGCAGTTGTATCTCTTTTTGCTTCAACGACAGGAGGAGACAGCCATGTTGCTTGCTAACTCCGTGCCCAAAGGTATGGTCATAGACGAAGCCTTCACTCTGACCGAACCGCTTGGCTTGTCTATGAAGTGGATATTGGTGATATGTTTCTTCATTGGACTTTGTGTACCTCCTGTAGGGATGTATATCTATCAGCTTTTGCGTGACAAAGTGGAGTCACGTGAGGATATTGAGAAAGCGCTCACAGCTCCTATACTTGGCGAGATGTGTCTTGATGCTTCCGGGAGGAGTCTTGTGGTGGCCGATAGGGATTCATCCTCTTCCAACGAGCTCTTCCGTCTGCTTCGTTCCAATCTGCAGTTCATGCTCAGTGATAAGGCTGACAAGGTGGTACTTCTCACATCCACGCAGTCGGGCGAAGGTAAGACTTTCATCGCCATCAATCTTGCAGCCTCACTCTCGCTGCTTGAAGGGAAGAGAGTGCTTTTGGTCGGTATGGACATACGCAAACCTCAGGTGGCTAACTATCTTGGAATACCGGATTCGCCCGGACTTACATCCTATCTCTCTCAGCCCGATATGAGTGTTGAATCCATTATCTCGGCAGTGCCCGGTTTCAGCAGCTTTGACGTGATTGTGGCAGGACCTATTCCTCCAAATCCTTCCGAACTTTTGGCATCGGGAAAAATTGACAGTCTGTTTACTGAGCTTCGCAAACGTTACGACTATATAATCGTGGATTCAGCTCCGGTCGGAATGGTCAGCGACACTTTTACTGTCAATCGCATTGCTGATGCTGTGATTTATGTGACACGCATCAATCATAGCAGTCTCTCGGACCTCAAATTCATCGAGAATATCTATGAGGAAAAGAGACTGATAAATATGTCGGTGGTTGTTAACGGCACTAAAGTGAAGCGTGGTTACGGCTATGGTTATGGTAACGGCTCACACGAGCGTAAATAACCGGAATAAAATTATAGCAGCTGCGAGGCAATGATTGAAAAATACAAGCTATACGTAGGTCTTCTATTCCTGTTCCTGTGGATTTCACTTTGCTGGGGATTCGTGCAGGATGAACTTTTCCCCGGACTTGAGGCTGTGCGTTCGCCTATGTTCTTGATGGCTGATTTAGTATTTCTGCTTCTTGGAGCCTATGCGCTACGTGACCGACGTGACATAAGGATTTTTATATCATTTGTGATTATCCTGTTGGTTTCGGCCGTGCTTAACAGTCAGGGGGTGGTGACTGTGCTCAATGGTTCGCGCGATTTTATTGGATTGTTGTTTGCTGCTCCGGTGATAAGAATGATGTTGACATCCAAACATTTCGAACGGTTTGAAACGTCTTTTGACCGACAGATGTTGATATTTCTATTCATCCAGGCAATCTGTATAACATGGCAATTCTTTAAATATGGTCCAGGGGATTATGTAGGCGGTAGTATGGGAGAGGGGGCTTCCGGTACAATATCGGTGCTCATTTATTTTATCTCATTTTATTTGATGTGCAAGCGGTGGAATCATGAGTACAGCTATTTTTTCAATTTGCGTAAGAATCTGTTGTTGATTCTACTTTTATATCCCACATTTCTTAACGAGACCAAAATCAGTCTTGTACTCTTTGTATTCTATTTTATTCTACTTGTCAGGATTGACCGTCATGTGCTCGGCAAGGCGGTGAAATTGCTCCCGGTTGTGGGGGTGCTTTCAGTGGGAGCTGTGACTGTCTATTCATACGTGGTCGACACTGAGGCATCCGATGTCTTTTCGGAGGCTAACATGTACAATTATTTCATCGGTGAGGATATTGATTATCTCATTGATGTAGCTATGAAGGTACAGGACCAAGAGATTGAAACCGACAATGTGTGGGCTGTGGATATTCCCCGAATCTCAAAGCTTGTGCTTGCACCCGTGATACTTGATGAGACTGGTGGAAAGGTATGGTTAGGAGCCGGAGTGGGGCAGTTTAAAGGGACATCGGTGATAGGTCAGACCCCTTTTGCACGGAAATACAACTGGTTTCTTCAAGGCTCACGACCGTTGCTGTTTTTCATTCTCATGCAATTGGGTGTGGTAGGCTTGGTGTGGATGCTTATTAATCTGATTACCATTGTGCAGACCGACAGTACTCGTAGGTTTGCATGGAATATACGGCTCTATCTCTATCTGCTCGTTGCAATGTCGATGCTGTATAACGACTCTTTCCGTCTCTTCCCTTATTGCTTCATCTTGTTCTACATCGCCATGTCAGGATTGGAGCATATTCAGGAACGATGTAGCCGGGATTTGACCAACGCCACCACTTGCGAGCGTTCAGATGCCGTGAGCGCAAGTAAATAGCTTGCCGAAGGGAGTGCTATCAGTGTGAGCAACGAAGTTATGATAAGTTTTGCTAATCCGGTGAACAACAGGGATGCCGCCAACGGTATGATTGCCGCCGCAGCCGTGGCTTTTACCAATGGAATTATTACCCGCATTATGTAGCTTTTGACCGGAATATGGCATTTTGACTGCGCAAAAATAAGCCGGACACATATCAGTACAGCCCCGAATATAATCTGAGTCAGAATTACCCATTCCGGACCGCCTCCATATTTGAAGATATAATATGTGACCGGGAGAATGGAAATCCAGATAATGCTTGTGGTTATTTGGTAACGCTTTATGTTTCCTGTGGCTTGCATTCCTATCCATAACGGACCCACCAGAGAGTCGATTAGCGCGAAGCATATCATCAGCTGGATGAATGTTTCCGTATAGGGCGGTATTACTGTAAGCCATATTGACAGTATGGTATGGATATTGAGCAGAATCGGAAGTCCGGGCAGGAATAATATAAGGAACGAGATGCGCGATACTCCATAGATGAGTGTGGAGAAATTCTCATATTCCCCCTTTGCAAATTCTTTTATGATATGCGGATTTGCTGCAAACTGAACATTCTTTGAGAAGGTCATTACCGCTGTTTTCACTTGGTTGGTTATGCCCATCGCTGCATTGAGTGCCACACCATAGAACATGTTGAGTACTATGTTGGAGCCTTGCATGTAGCAAAGGTCGGCGAAGCTCGAAAGTGTATTCCAACCGGTGAACGATACTATAGTCCGCAATCGTTCCCTGCCACCGCGCAGTGTGAGTTTCACATTCGGGAAATTGATGCGCGAATAGAGAAGATAGCATATCAGTATTACAAAGCTTGAAGAGGTGAGTAATATCACATAGATGTGCAGTTTGTTGCCAGGGAATATGGAAAGCAACATCACCACAGTTAGCTTCAGCAACGCTTCAGCGATGGAGAGATATGCGAAAAATGACATTCTCTCATAGGACAGTATCAAGCTCTGGAAACATGACTTGAAAAGGTCAAGCACAATCATTAGAAGGGTGAACTGATATACGAACAGTGCGTCACTCTCTTTTCCCGCCGGAATGTCGAGCAGGTAATCTATTGCAAAGAATCCTGCTATTTCTCCCGCAGTTATCAGCACAATACAGATTAGGATGGTGACTGCGAGTCCGGAGGAGAAACATTTCTGCAATCCCTCGTCATTCTTGATTCCTATCTCGTAGGTTAGAAAACGTTGTATGGCAGTGGAGACCCCATAGTTCAGAAACAGGAAAAACATCGAGAGGCTACCTACCACACTGTACACACCGAAGTCCTCAACGCCTAACTGTTGCAACACGATGCGGCTGGCATACAGACTTATGCCCATAGTCAGGAACATTCTTACATAGAGGAAGAATGTGTTTTTTACGATTACCCTGTTACCGCTCATTGATTTGCTGAAAAACGTGTTGGCCGATTGTTGATTAGCGTTGATGAGTTTTATTGCTTAAGCTCAGCTTTCAGTCTGTCGACAACATGATGGTTGATTTTCACATTATATTTGCCGCGCAATTCATTCACCCAGTTTTCTTCAAGGTGTTCCTGATAGTCGGCGGTAAGCTGAGCATGCACATCAGATGCTTCCTCCGGAGTGTCAATTATACGTCCCTGGTATCCGAACCACGCTTTCCATCTCCCTTTTGGCTCTGGATATTTGCCTCCGAAAGCTATATGGTCAACCACAGGATGCTCACCTTTACCGGCTACTGTGCGCTCAATTTTGACATCCTTCCCGAATGCCTTGCTGATGGTAGTCCGGAGTGAATCAGAGGGTATGCTACGTGATTGGAGGAAACGATTCGCCTCCTTAGCCAAAGAGTCATTGATGGCATAAACGATGTAACCTTTGTAATGAGGTTCATTCCAGAGATAATCATTCTTGTGCGTCCTGAAATAATTGTCTCGACCGTTGGCATCCGATATGGACTTTTCCCAGACATGACGGTTGCTTATCTCAAATAGCAGAATTCCGTTACGGTATTCGTTCATCACGTTTCTGAACACCGGCTCTTTCTCAGATAATGCCCCGAATGCTTCCTCCACTGAGGAGAAATTATATTTGCTTAGATACGGCAGTGCGAGTTGTCGGCAATATTCGGTGAATTCATTCCGGAATGTGGCGGTGGTATCAATTCCGGCTGCCTCCGCCTCGACTACTTTCAATCTGTAGACTATGAACATATCGAGAAACTCATCGATACTGTACTGTTTTGTGACTTGAATATTGTTTTTGTGGTAGAGGTATTCAAATTCGCTCTGAAACACATCTTCGCCATTTATTGTCATCAGCACAGGGTCGGCGTCTGAGTGGGCGATAGCCTTGAACAGTACCGAGGCTAAAAGTATGGTGAGAATTAGATATCTTTTCATTTGGGGCATATATGAAGTCGCCGTTCATCGGGTGATTCATATATCTAACGTTCTATGGTAGCAATTATTGTGTCATATCGACTGGAGGCATTGTTGATTTGGACTGTAGATATAGAAAAAGCGGATACGTCATGACTGTTGCCATGCTGTATCCGCTTATCATTGTGAATTATACTAAGTGCTTGTTGTTCGAAGCTTTACATTTCTTCGTTGGTTATGACAATTTCCGAAGTCTTGCCAGTACCATCCTCAACATAGATATATTTCAGACCGAGACCAAGGTCTTTGAAGCGCTTGAGTGAAGCCTGATTTGCAGCATCAAGAATGGCACGCTTGTTCTCGGGGCTGTCATCAACTTGCATATCGGAATTCTGCGGGTATGATGCAGTAGTGATAACGTAGCCATCTTTGAGCTCCATTTTTTGCATTTTTAACCCATTTCCCATATTCATGGGAAGCTGTTTGTTGATTTTTTCAAGTTCAACTTCCAGACTCTTGATTTGACGTTTTTGTTTTGAAGTCAGTTCTGAGGTCTCAGAGGTCTGTTCGGTTGCTTCGGTGTTCTCATTGTTTTCATTAGTGCTGTTTGAACCGCCGCATGATGTCATGGCTGCGGCAAGCATCAATGAACAGAAAATCGAAAGATATTTCTTTGATACTTTCATGGTTGTTGGGTTTATAAAGATTTTTTGGTTTGTAAAAAACAGTTTATAAGAATTGTAAGCGATTATAAGATTTCAGAGGATGTTCCCATACACGGTGAACATCCTCTGAAATAAATTTTTTATCTGCTTGAAGCGCTATAGTTTGGTGCTTCGCTGGTGATGGCTACATCATGCGGATGGCTTTCGGCTACACCGGCATTGGTGATGCGGGTGAATTTGGCTTCATGCAGACGCTCGATATCAGGAGCACCGCAATAGCCCATACCTGCACGGAGACCGCCAAGCATCTGGTAAACCACCTCATAGAGAAGTCCCTTGTAGGGCACACGGGCGGCGATACCTTCGGGAACGAGTTTCTTGGTATCGGTTTCGTTTGCCTGGAAGTAACGGTCCTTTGAACCCTTTTCCATAGCTTCGAGCGAACCCATGCCGCGGTATGATTTGTACTTACGGCCGTTGTAGATGATGGTGTCGCCGGGCGATTCCTCAACACCTGCGAGCATGCCGCCGAGCATCACACTGTAAGCGCCGGCTGCAAGAGCCTTTACTATATCGCCTGAGTAGCGGATACCGCCGTCGGCAATCAAGGGCACACCTGTGCCTTTCAGAGCCTTGGCTACATCATATACAGCGCTGAGCTGTGGCACACCCACACCTGCAATCACTCGGGTTGTGCAGATAGAACCCGGACCAATACCTACCTTGACGCCATCGGCACCATTTTCAACGAGATATTTTGCTGCCTCGCCGGTAGCGATATTGCCGACCACTACATCTATGTGAGGATATTTTTCTTTCACTGCTTTGAGCACACCAACCACGCCTCTTGAATGTCCGTGAGCGGTGTCAATGACTATTGCGTCAACTCCGGCTTCAACGAGCGCATCCACGCGGTCCATTGAGTCAGCAGTGACACCTACACCTGCAGCCACACGGAGACGTCCGAGTTTATCCTTGCAGGCAAATGGTTTATCTTTAGCTTTGGTGATATCCTTGTATGTTACAAGACCTACAAGGCGGTTATCGTGGTCAACCACGGGGAGCTTTTCTATTTTATGTTCCTGAAGAATCTGTGCGGCTTCCTCAAGATTGGTTGACTGAGTGGTGGTTACCAGACCCTCTTTGGTCATGACGTCATCAATCACGCGGGTGAGGTCGCGCTCGAAACGAAGGTCGCGGTTAGTCACGATACCAACGAGCTTGCGGTCCTCGTCCACCACGGGGATACCGCCGATGTGGTATTCCTTCATCATATTGAGAGCATCGGCTACAGTGCTTCCCCGTTTGATGGTCACGGGGTCGTAAATCATGCCGTTTTCGGCACGTTTCACAGCGTGCACCTGACGCGCCTGCTCGGCGATGGTCATGTTTTTATGAATCACACCAATACCACCCTCGCGAGCTATAGCTATAGCGAGAGCAGCCTCTGTTACTGTGTCCATGGCAGCTGAGACCAGGGGCACATTGAGTGTGATGTTGCGTGAAAAACGGGTGGTAAGGTTTACTTCGCGGGGCAACACTTCCGAATAAGCCGGAATAAGGAGGACATCATCAAATGTGAGTCCGTCCATTTTTACTCGATCAGCAATAAATGACATAAGGACTAAATTTATTGCGTGCAAAGGTAACTATTTTTTTTCAATTTTGTTCAATAGATATAGCTTTTTGTTACCTTTGCGGCATGAAAAAAATGTTACTCACATATCTCCTGTTGGTTTCTGTCTCGTTATGGGGGCAGAATCCTGACTTTGGTTTCCCTCCCGAGGTGGTGGAGATTCTGATGGGTTACCGTTCCACTTCTGAACCGATGCTTCCGGAGCCTGAAGGGTGGGATGAAATTTCATCGGATATTTCCTCGGCTCCCGGTCGCATGAGGATTCCAAAGGGAATTGTGGTCGACAAACCTCACACACGTTTGTATGTCATAACAGTCTTCGGTGACACTCTCTGTCGTTACCGTGTATGTGCTTCACGAGAGAAGGGGCAGAAGAGCGGTAAGGATGACTGGCGCACTCCCGAGGGTACATTCAAGATATATGGTGTGTACAATTCAACAGACTGGACTTATAAGGATACCCAGGATAAATGTTACGGTCCATTTTTCATAGCTCTCCATACGCCTCCATTTTACGGTATAGGGATACATGGCACAAATTCTCCATATTCAGTGCCCGGACGACGTAGCCACGGGTGTATGCGTATGCACAATGAGGATATTGTTAAGGTGCGCAGATTGGTGGATAAGGATTCACGTGTCACCATTCTTCCCGACCCTGTGCCCGAAGAGCGATGATATATCTACTCTGAAGCCAAATTAAATTGGGACTGTATTTTCAGCAAGAAAGAAAATACAGTCCCAATAAATTTTATATATCCGATTTCTCGAATCTTTAAATCATTTCAGCAATCACATCCTTGATTTTCTGTGCGAGTGAATCCGCTTCTTCCATAGTGGCAGCTTCGCTGTAGATACGGATGATAGGCTCTGTGTTTGATTTGCGGAGATGAACCCATGAATCTTTGAAGTCAATCTTCACGCCGTCAATATCGGTGATTTGCTCACCTGCAAATTTATCCTTCACGGCAGCGAGAATTGCGTCAACATCAATCTCAGGAGTAAGCTCCATCTTGTTCTTGGCAATCTCATACGCCGGATAGGTCTTTTTCAGTTCGCTGACTTTTTTGCCGCTTTTGGCAAGAAGAGTAAGGAAGAGAGCCACGCCTACCAGAGCGTCACGTCCGTAGTGTGCGGCAGGATATATCACACCGCCGTTACCTTCACCGCCAATCACAGCCCCGGTTTCCTTCATCTTTGTAGTGACATTTACCTCACCGACAGCAGCGGCGTTATACTCGCATCCGTGGCGTTGGGTCACGTCGCGGAGAGCGCGGGATGAACTGAGATTTGATACGGTCGAACCTGGAGTTTTGCCAAGCACATAGTCGGCTATGGAGACAAGAGTGTATTCTTCGACAAACATCTCGCCGTTTTCCATCACGATGGCAAGACGGTCAACGTCGGGGTCAACAACAAATCCTAGGTCAGCTTTCCCGTCTGCCATCAGGTCAGATATCTGGGTAAGATTCTGTGGAATGGGTTCGGGTGTATGTGCGAATTTACCGGTAGCCTCGCAGTTGAGTTCTATAATATTCTTTACTCCAAGTGCCTTGAGTAGTTGTGGTATCACGATGCCACCCACCGAGTTGACAGCATCTACAGCCACTGTGAAATTGGCGTTGCGGATAGCTTCGGTGTCAACCAAATCAAGTGCGAGCACCTGTTCGATGTGGCGGCGGTTGTAAGTGTTGTTGGTGTATTCATGCCCGAGCGCATCCACTTCGGCAAATTCATATTCGTCAGCTTCGGCAATGCGGAGCACCTCTTTGCCCTGGGCGTCGTTGAGAAATTCTCCGTCCTGATTCAGAAGCTTAAGCGCGTTCCATTGCTTCGGATTATGGCTGGCTGTAAGGATGATACCTCCGCAGGCTTTTTCTTCAACCACTGCTATCTCTGTGGTAGGAGTGGAGGCGAGACCGATGTTCACCACATCAAATCCCATGGCGGTAAGCGTCCCAACCACAATATCGTTGACCATTTTACCGCTTAGGCGAGCATCGCGACCCACCACTATTGTGCGCGATTCACGTGTGGTGGTGCGGGCTATGAATGTTGCGTAAGCCGCTGTGAATTTTACAATATCGAGAGGGGAGAGTCCGTCTCCGGGAACACCACCGATGGTGCCGCGGATACCTGAAATAGATTTGATGAGTGACATGTGGATACTATTAAATCATTGATTTATAATAGGATATTGTGTAGAGGTAGGGCACTACATACGAAATGTCGGCTGTCGGACCCTCCTGCGACTTAATCACGAGGTTCACACGGCAGTTGTAGCCGAGATATTCGAGTGGCATCTGTATGCCTTCGCCATACTGGGTCGATTCCTGGATGGTCTGGTTTCCGTAAATGAAGAATGTAGGCGACGAGGTCATGTCATCGGCATTTCCGGCTCCTATAAGAGTGTTGTCGGCACCTACCACATAGTAGAACATGTTGTAACGTGTGTAACGGAAGTATACGCGTGCATCCTCTTCCACCTTTTCACCGTCGCCAAGCGAAAGTACCTGCATATATACATTACCTTCAGTGTCCAGACGGTAATAGGGGGCATCTTCACCGATTTCAAACACGGTGTTTTCAGTGGGGATTTCATCAATCACGCGGTGCTGCGACAGAAATGAGTTGACTGTCTTTGTCTCGTCCGAGAGGAGTTCGGCATAGCTTTTGGAGTCACTGCACGATGATACGGCTAATGCGATGATTGAGAGTATGGGGATTATAAAACGTTTCATTTTGATAATATGGTATAAATATAATATATTAAAGGTATTTGTCGTATGTAGGGATAACTTCGAGCAGAAGCTGCAATGCCTCGCTGAGCGGACCGTGAAATTCTCCGCCTGCCGCATTTATGTGTCCACCGCCATTGAAGTGCTCTTCGCAGATTTTGTTAACCGGGAAAGTCTCTTTACTTCGCATTGACACTTTCACGCAGTCGGCATCTTTGCGGAGAAAAACCGAGTACATTATCTCAGGCATTGCAAGCGGTGTGTTGACCAATCCCTCGGTATCACCTTTGGAATAATCAAATTCCTTAAGTTCTTCCTCGCTGAGCATTATCACAGCAGCTTTGTGCTGTGGCAGCAGCTGCATGCGGTATTGTCCGTAACCCATGATGCGCAGACGGCTCTCGCTTGCGGTATTCATCACAAGTTTGTAGAGGTTGTCTTTGTCTATACCCTTTCGTAGAAGGTCGTGGATTATAAGGTATAGGTCAGGGTCATTGGAATTGTACGAGAAGTTACCGGTGTCGGTCATCATGCCTGTATAGATGCATGCTGCTGAACTGCGGTTGATATATCTTGTCCATCCGGCTTGCCAGAAAAATATATAGAGCAGGGCGGATGTTGATGATATTTCGGGATGGGAGATTCCTACCGTTACATCAATGCACGGGTCAAGGTGGTGGTCAATCATCACTTTGCGGGCCTTGGAACTCAACAGCGCATCGCTTAGCCGGTCAACGCGTTTGGGGTCGTTATAGTCAAGGCAGAAGATGAGGTCGGCACTCTTCATCAAGTCATGTGCTCTATCTGCCTGACGTGTGGCAACCACAATGTCGCGCAGTCCCGGAAGAAAGTACAATGTCTTTGGAGGACAATCGGCTGTGACTACATGAGCCTTTTTCCCAAGTGATTTCAGCACCATGCACAGCGCGGTAGATGAACCTAAGGCATCTCCGTCAGGGCTGACATGGCAGGTTATCACGATTTCCTGCGAGACGAGTACAAGCTGCTTGACCCTGTCCACTGCGGCAGGGTCGATGACGGTTTGGAATCGACTATGTTTTTTTATTTCGGTCATTGTGGCGACAAAATTACAAAAAAAACATCAAACCACAATTCATTATACAGTAATTGGTCACGGTGTCTATACTGTATCGCTGATAATTAGATGGTTTTAACATTTGTTTTAAATACCTCTAATTATTAAACGTTATGAAAACATGCGTCTGCAATCGTCTCCCTTATTCCCTTCCGTTTATTTTTTAGGTAGTTTAAGGATGAAACGCGCACCGGCTGTATATGAAGTGTCAAGAATGACATCTCCACCCAACATCCTTGCTATCAGACGTGAGATGGTAAGACCTAATCCTGCTCCCTGGGTATTGCCATCGAGTTTGACAAAACGCTCGAATATTTTCTCCTTGTTGCCCGGTTTGATGCCAATACCGGTATCGGTTACCGAGAAGAGTATATTGCTGCGTGTCTCATCGGTGGTGTACGATAGCGTGATGCTCCCCTTCTCGGTGAATTTAGCCGCATTTGTGAGCAGGTTTAGGAGTATCTGTTGCACTCGTTGTGGGTCGGTGAATATGTCAATATCAGGCTGAGAAGGGATGAATTTGATTTCCACACCTTCCCCGACACGATGGCGCATACTGTCAATGGATGTTTGACATAGGGCGTTGAGATGCACCACATGGCGCTGGATTGGCATTGTGGCGCTTTCTATCTCCGACAGGCGTAGCACATCGTTGACTATAGTGGTGAGTAGCTCGCTGTTGAGATAGACAAGGTTGGAGAAATGTTCGAGATACTTCTTGTTGGTCGCGTCCGAACAATCCACCAACAGTTTGCAATACTCGTTTATGGCTTGCAGCGGCACGGTGACTTCGTGGCTCATATTCTTGATGAAGTCAGTTTTCAAAGTGTTGGCTTTCTGTGCCTGGTCTCTGGCTCTGACTAATTCCGCGCGGGAACGTCTCAGGTTCTCGCTCTCCTGCATCAGTGCCTTGTTTGCATCAGCTCGCGTGTGTGCCAGTTCACGGTTCTTGCGGTATAGTATAAATAGGAAAATTACGGAGATAATGAGGATGAAGAGGGCTATGCTGGAAATGATGATGAAGATTCGTTGCCATTTAGCTTCAACCGATTGCTTTTCTTTGGCAAGTTCGGCATTGCGGTTCTTTATGTCATGGAGGTCATAGATGACCTGCAGTTCGCGGTATTTTTCTTTGCTGCGTTGGTTCAGATACTCCTCCAGAAGCTGATTATAGTCGCGCGATGCTTGCAGTAGGGTTTCTCGGTCACCTACTTTGTCGGCGCATTCTATCATGTATTTCATAAGGGAGCGCTTTCTGAATACATTTTCCTTCACATTCACATGCTTTTTCAGTAGTTCGAGTGCCTTTGCATAATCCTTTTTATATAGGGCATAGTAAATGTCAGGGGAGCGGGTCTCCACGTAGGTGGCGTTGGCGGCGTCGTCAAGCAGGGTGTATTTTATGGCATATTTGTAATATTTCTCCACATCCTCAGGTGGCAATGATGCAAAGGAGGATAGGAGACGGTTGTAGATTACATATTTGCTCGCGTAATAGTTGCGGAACTTTCTGCCGCGTTCTTGATAGAACTTTTCCAGACCTCTTATCCCATCGAGCAGGTCGAGGTCTGCTTTGATGGCTTTCTCGTTTTCATCGTTGTCAAAGTATGCTCGTGAGGCATATACATAGTAGGCATTCCGGATAGAAAAAGCGCTTTCCGGCAATTGCTTGATTAATTCGCCAAGTTGGTCAAGGTAGGATGAGAGCAGGTCTCCGATTGACGATTGGGCGAGCATCATGCATATGTAGTGGAGCAGAATAATCTGTTCATGCAGGTCTTCGGGATATTCTGTGGTGACTTTTTCCAATGCGCTGTGCAATCGGTCATCGCGTTCCTTTTCTGAGGCATACATCACGTAATACATATTGCGTGACAGCTGGATGAAAGTCAGAGTCTCTTTTCTATCCTCCGATTCAGGGAACGTTAAAGTCTTTTCGTAGAGGTCGCGGAGTATACTGTCGTTGCGCACACTGCGGTTGGCGAGGCTGCGTATGGTCTCCAGCGCTACAGGGATGTTTTCCGACCTCTTGGCTACATCGTAAATCTTCCATCCCATCTGTGTGGCGTTCAGGCGTGGGAGGACATCAAAAAGATTGCCCATTATATTTAGGGAATCCTGTGTCGTGCCGGCTTGTTCGAGCTCGTTGTAAAGGCTGTCGACTACCTCATTGGCGGTCACCGCAGGGGTGGCGGAGAGCAGGCATATAAGTGGCAGCAATCTCTTTAAAATATGTTTCATGTCAGATTTGCTATAATGTGGTGGTTTGGTATATTTATTTAAGGTTGACGGTCGAAGTTAATGTCAACTGTCAAGTTCAAGTCCGGGACGTTTCACGATTGTGATTATTTCCTCGGGGGTGTTGACTATATTGTCGGCATGATAGTCGCGCAGTTCTTTCACCGGGCGGAAGCCCCATGTTACTCCGGCCGAGTCGACACAGGCACGTCGTGCGGTTTCCATATCCACTCCTGAGTCTCCTACATAGAGCACTTTCGATTTTCTTGCGGGGCATTTAGCAAGAATTTCAAATACGATTGATGGGTCGGGCTTTACCGGCACTCCCTCTTTCTGTCCTTCTACTGCTCCCCATTCTATTTGAGGAAAGAAATGGTCTATAAGTCGACCTACAGCTTCATGATACTTATTGGATGCCACAGCCATTCTTACTCCCATTTCCTGCAGGGTGTTGAGCATATCGACAATGCCAGGGTAAGGGGAAGTCAGGTCAGTGCAATGCACGTCGTAATATTCAGTGAATTTTTCGCGGAGACGGAGCACATTTTCAGGCGAGCGTTCATCCTCGGGGAGTGCGCGCTCTATCAGGCGTGACACTCCATTGCCCACAAACATCGGATAGGAGGCAAGATTGTGTTCGGGATATCCGCATTCGCGCAGAGCGAAGTTGGTGGCGGCACCAAGGTCATCGATGGTGTTGAGCAGTGTGCCGTCGAGGTCGAATATTACGAGATGTTTCATTGTCGGATGATGTTGTTGGTTAGAGGGGGGATTTTAAGAGGGTGTCAAATAATAAATAATAAAAAGACCGGTACACTTTTTTAGAATGGATAGCCTACTGCGAAGTGGAATGTCGCATCTCTGTGCCAGTCGGGGTGGATGATAGGCCAGCGCTCCTGGTCGCGTGCCGGGTTGTAGGCTTTGAGACCAAGGTCGAGGCGGAGCAGGAAGTATGTGAAGTCAAATCGCAGACCCACACCGTACGCCATGGCTATCTGCTTCCAGAATGTATTGAATCGGAACATACCTCCGGGTTGATTTTCATAATTATGGATAGTCCAGATATTTCCGGCATCCACGAATGCGCCACCTTCGAGTACCCAAAACAGTTTGGTACGGTATTCGAGGCTAAGGTCGAGACGGATATCGCCGCATTGGTTTATGAAGTCGGTCACGGAATTGCGTGAGTTATAGCTTCCCGGTCCGAGTGTGCGCACACCCCAGCCTCTCACTCCGTTGGCACCACCTGCATAAAAACGCTTCTCAAACGGCATCACTGTGGAGTTGCCGTAGGGGACACCGATGCCACCTCCTACATGGAAGGCGAGTGAGTGGCGGCTGTCAAAGTTGCGGGTTATACTGTAATCGATTTCTCCTTTCACATATTGCGAATATTTTATGCCGAATACCTCATACACACCGTCGTGGCGCTGTGCGCTTGACATTGACGACAGAAGGTACAGGAGGTTGCCGGCAGTCTCCAATGAGGCGCGGATGGTGTAGACAGTTGGTTGGAGAGTGTAGCGGCGGAGCAGGGTGGAGGGTATACGTTTATTTGTGAAATAATATCTGTACGCCATGCTCATGATGAAGTGGTCCTCATAGCTGTAGCGCAGCAGCGGATTGTCGGGCGCAATCTGGTCAAGGAAGTCGAGTGTGCGTTCGGGCAGGTAGACGTAGTTGATGTCAAGAAGGTCGAAATTGTGGCGGCGCGTGTTGCTGCGGTTTACCCATTTATATTTCCATGCCGCTCCCGCGATGATTCGGGTGTACTCAGGACGTTCCTGATAGTTGAATGATACCGCAAATTCAGTCGATACGTTCAGGCGTTGTTTCACTCTCTGCGATGCAAATGGGAATTCAAATCGGGGGAATGTGATGCCGACTTCACCTGCATATTCAGTGTAGCGGTCGTTGATAAGACCGTTGAAACTACCTGACAGACTCTCGTAGTTCATGCGCAGACGGGCTGTGAGCAGTTGCGAGCCTTTGGCAAGATTGCGGTGCTGATAGGTGGCTCCTATACCGAATCCGAGGTCCCCTTCTGAATTGGTACCTTCCACATCGAAGGTGATTGATTGTTTCTTGTTGCGGCTCAGAAGTATGTAGGCGTCGAGCCATTGGTTGCCGTCAATCATTCCTACCGGTACAAGTTCGATATTGATTGACTTGAGAATGCCCAGTCGGCTAAGCGACTCGTAAGTACGGTCAACCTCTGCCGATTTATATATATCACCTGGAGTGATGAAGCATTTTTCCTGAAGAGTGGATGGGGTGAGGTAACGGTCGGTGCCATAGAGGATGGTCACATCTTTGTAATGTACGGTATCGACAGCCTCGGATTTTATGTCGGCTATTGAGGTGCCACCTTTTGAATCAGTGACAAAATAGACACGGTTTATGAAGTATTTGCTGTGTGACGAGAGTGAATCTAACGGAGTGCGGTCACCGAGAGCCTTGCGCGGTGGACGTACTGTCATGGTCAGGCTCACATCTTTCGAGTTTTCTGCTGTGTCGGCATAAAATGTTATATACTCCTTATTGAAAGCATAGTATCCGTGGTTGCGCAGACGCTGTGTGATGAGTGTTCGCTCTGAGTCGAGATTGTCGCGGTCGAATTTGTCGCCCGGTTTGAGCGTGAAGAGTAGGGAATCGCTCATCACAATCCGTGCCACGGCTGTGTCGGGGATGTCGTAGTCTATTGAGGTTATTTTATGTGGCTCACCTGTGTTGATGGAGTATATCACATCAATTTTCTTCTCTTCTGGAGTCATTATAGTGTCGACTTCCACTGTGGCTTCAAGATAGCCACGGTTGGTGAGCGCAAGGTCAAGCTGGCGCGCGGAGGCATCTGTAAGACTCTGTTTATAAATCACCGGTGGTTGTCCCATACGGCGCACCCAGCGGTTATACCATTTGGTAGTGTCCTTGCCTGAGAGATTATACGTGCCGAGTTGCAGTTTCCAGAATCCGAGCACTTCATGGTTGGGAGTCTGTCGCAGATAGTTGGCAAGTTCCTGGCTTGAAATATCCTTATCGCCATTTATTTTGATGGTTACATCATCAAGCATGTACTCACCGTCGGGTACATGGCGTGTAGAGCTGCATCCTGCCGCGAGCAAGAGGATAGCCGAAACTACAAAAAATATGTGGATAAGTCGATAAGACTGCATTTCATTAAAAACCTTGCAAAGATACATCACCCCCATCAAATTACCAAATTGAACCGCTCCAAAGTTTCATAAAACTGCGTTGCCACCGGTTTTGTGGCAGCCATGATGCTATTGTCTGTGGAACCATATTATATCTCTGTCGCAGCTTGTGGAAATCTCAAGGTCTCCGATAATCTGTGGTATTCCGGAAACTTTTCGGGTGGAGATTTGGTTAATCGGTAGGTGTTTAGTAATTTTGCAGTTCAGACACTCTAAAACTACAAAACTAAATTGGTTTATGAAGAATAAGAAATTGTCTCCCATGGTAATCGTGGCGATTGTGCTTGCGGCTCTTTTATTGATTGTGGTAGGTTTTGGCGTCACTCAGGTCGCATCCCTCAAATCACAGGTGCAGGAAGCCCGTATGGAGAATGAGGAACTTCAACTCACCAACGAACAGTTGCAACTGTCAAATGAATTTGATATGCTCAACGCGGCATATCAGCAATATGAAGACCAGGCCCAGCGTCTTGCCAATGATACCATTTTGGCTAAGTATACCGCTGCAAAGGCAAAGGTGGAGCAGCTTATGCAGGAACTCAAGAGCGAGAAGGTGAAATCGCAGGCTCGCATCAAGGAGCTCCAGAACGAAATCTCGACTCTTAAAAGTCTTTTGCGTCATTACATAGAGCAGATTGACTCACTAAATAAGGAGAATGCCGGTCTGCGTGCTGAGAACAGCGAGATTAAGGCTCAGAATGAACGCCTTTCATCAAGAGTGAAAGAGGTGACCCGTAGCAATGAGACTCTGAGTGAGAGAATGACGCTCGCTGAAAAGCTTAATGTGACAGGTGTATTGCTTGTGGGATTGAAGAAAAATGGTAAGGTTGAGAAAAATGTCACCAAGGCAAAGCAGCTGAAGGTTACTTTCACCATTCCTCAGAACAATTCCACCCCTGTAGGCAACAAGATAATATACCTCCGCATTACCAATCCTGAAGGTCAGCTTCTCGGTGGTGCCGGTAGCTTCGATTTCGAAGGCAGAGCTATACCTTGCACAGCAAAGAAAACTGTGGAATACTCCGGCGATGAGATTTCAGGTGTGGTGATATATTGGGATGTGAACACCACTCTCACCCCCGGCGATTACACCGTTGAACTCTTTACCGATGGCTATCGCCTGACATCACGTCATTTCACTTTGAAGAAATAACAACCCGATGGATGAATTCTGGCATACGGTAAACGGCGTGCAACTGACCACGGGAAGCGCTGTGTTTCGTATAGTTCTCAGTCTTGTGCTGGGAAGCATAGTCGGTGTGGAACGCAAGCGTAAGGGTCAGATGGCGGGCTTGCGCACATTCGCACTGATTTCAATGGGCGCTTGCATAGCCATGATGCTCTCTATTTACGTATGTCAGGAGACTGTGGGACTGCTGCGTGGTGACCCGAGTCGTATTGCGGCACAGGTCATCTCAGGTATCGGTTTTCTTGGTGCAGGTACCATTATTCAGATGAAAGGTTCGGTGCGTGGTCTTACCACTGCGGCCGGTATCTGGATAATAGCCACCATCGGCATGGCGGTGGGGTGCGGTCTGTATCTCATTGCCATTGTTGCTACAGCACTCGTACTTGTGGTGCTCATCATCCTTGAAGAAATAGAGCACAAGGTAAATGTGGGCAACGAGGCCCGTACCATCAGGTTGAAAGTGAAGGGTATAGTGAAGAGTATCCGTCCTTATGAGGATGCTCTCTCGAAGTTCGCCATACATCTGTCAAGAGTATATGTGGAATATGACTATGAAAACAATACTACACGACTCAATCTGTTGATTCTCACTGCCGAGAAGTCCGATTTCGTTGATGTGTTCGATGCTCTTCACAATATTAATCCCACTATCTCCATCTCACTCAGCAACCAAGCCGACCTCTCATAAAGAACCAGACAGAAGCTAATTTATCATGCTTAATTTTATACTACTCAACGTCGCCGCGACAGCTTCGGAATCATTCAACATTGAGGGTCTTATACAAGACCTCGCTTTTATCCTGATACTTGGTGCGCTCACAACACTCCTGTTCAAATGGCTGAAACAGCCTGTGGTGTTAGGGTATATTGTGGCGGGATTTCTTGCCAGTCCGCATTTCGAGTATCTCCCATCGGTGACCACCGAGGCAAACATAGATTTCTGGGCACAGATTGGTATTATTGTGCTCCTCTTTTCATTAGGTCTGGAATTTAGCTTCAAGAAACTTGTCAATGCCGGCGGTTCGGCCGTTGTGACGGCCTTGTTTATTGTATGCGGCATGATGGGTGCCGGCTTTGGAGTAGGGCACTTCCTTGGTTTCTCACATATCAACAGTCTTTTTCTTGGTGGCATGCTTTCAATGTCATCGACCACCATTATTATAAAGGCATTCACTGACCTCAACCTGCGCCACAAGAAATTCGCATCGTTGGTTTTTGCCGTGCTGATTGTGGAGGACCTTTTTGCTGTCTTGATGATGGTGATACTGTCGTCAATCGCCATCAACAACAGTGTGGAGGGCGGCGAGATGCTATATAGTGTGAGCAAACTGTTATTCTTCCTTATAATATGGTTTGTAGTAGGTGTTTTCATTCTCCCGTCGCTTCTCAATTCGCAGCGCAGATTCCTTAACAGCGAGACTCTGCTTATAATTTCCATGGGGTTGTGTCTCGGCATGGCGGTATTTTCCGTGGCATGTGGATTCTCCCTTGCGTTGGGTGCGTTTGTGATGGGGTCGATACTTGCCGGAACAAGCTTTGCCGAGAGAATCGAACGTGTCACCATGCCGGTGAAGGACCTCTTCGGCTCCGTCTTCTTTATCTCGGTGGGTATGATGGTGAATCCTCATGTGATAGTGGAGTACTGGGCTCCGATACTCATCCTTTCGGGAGTCGTGATAGTCGGGATGATATTTTTCGGCACATTTGGCATGCTGCTTACAGGTCAGACACTGAGGGTGGCAATCGAGTCGGGATTCTCGCTGACACAAATCGGTGAATTTGCGTTCATCATCGCTTCACTCGGTATGTCGCTGGGCGTCCTTGACCCACAGATTTATCCGATTGTGGTGGCGGTGTCGGTAATCACTACATTCACCACTCCTTATTTTATCAGGATGGCTGACCCTGCCTACTCTTTTCTTGAGTCACATCTGCCTGGTCCGCTCCATTTCCTGATTAACCGCTACACTACCGGCGCCACTACTTCGGAGAGTGCCACCAGACTTCTATGGCGTTCATTGTTCAAACGGTATCTGTGGAGGGTGGTGCTCTATTCAATCGTGCTTATTGCGCTATCCATAATATGCCTGAACTACGTGCAGCCTTTGCTTATAGGTATATTCCCGAGCTGGGGTAAATTCTTCACCGCCATACTCTCACTCATAGTGATGGCTCCATTTCTCATGGCTCTCACTTATCCTGCATCCAAGCGCACGGAACGCGAGCGTCTTATAGCTGCCAATGCTAAATTCGATGTGCCTTTGCATATCATGACAGTGGTGCGTCTGCTGATAGCCATGGTGATAATAGTCTATCTTCTCAGCTCCATTTATTCGATGCGTGTGGGGTGGACGTTCGGCGTGGCACTGTTTATTCTCCTGTTGCTCTCATTCTCTAAGAATGTGCGCCGCAGGATGAACCGGATAGAATCGCGTTTCCTCGACAATCTTAATGAGCGTGAGCTGCGCCGCAGCGGAGCCAAGAACAATCTGGTGTCAAACATGCATCTTGCCTACATGACAGTTGGCTATGACTGCCCGTTTGTCGGTGAGAGGCTTAAAAACTCATCGCTGAGGTCCAGATACGGTGTTTCGGTATCGTCAATCCAGCGTGGTAATAACATGATAATGGTGCCTGGCGCTGATGCACGAATCTTTCCGGGCGATGTGCTCGGTGTGATAGGTACTGATGATGAGATTCAGGCACTGCTGCCTGTGGTTGAGGCTGAACCGGGCGAAGTGTCGGCCACTTCACCTGGTGATGTCCGATTTACAAGTGTTAGACTTTCCGATGTTTCTCCTCTGATAGGGAAAACCATAGTCACCTCCCAGTTCCGCGATGCCTACGAGTCTCTGCTTGTGGCAGTGCAGCGCGATGAGGATTATATCCAGCCTGACGCATCGTTAGTATTCCAACCGGGCGATGTCTTATGGGTGGTAGGCGACTTCAACCGCATCTCATCTATCGGATAACTACTATTCCTAACCTCTACTAACCATGGCAGAAAACGACATAAAAATAGTAAATGGTCTACCCATAGGGACAATCCTGCACGGTGGGCGCAGTGATTATAAAATCACCGGCTACCGCAGTCAGGATGGTTTTGGGATTCTTTATCATGCCAAATGTGTGGGACCTGATTCGGCAAAGGGGCGCCGACCGGAGACTCCGGTGATGATACGTGAGTTCTTTATGCACCGTTGCTCAGGGAGGGATACCGATGGGGTTACTGTCGTTACCCCCGACGATATCGCTCCGACTGTAAATAATTTTTACGAATCATTCGTAATAGCGTCAAAAAGATGCGAGGCTGCCACAAGTGAGGTCCCCGGAATCGTAGATGTGTTAGAGCTGATGAGCGCAAACAACACGTCGTACTATGTGGTGGAATATCTCAATGGCGAGACACTTGAAGATTATGTGCACCGTAAGGGACCGCTTACCGTCAATGAGGCGAGAGCGATGCTTAAGCCCATCTTCGACGGGGTGGCACACCTGCATTCATTCCGGGTGATGCATACCGACATCTATCCGCGTCATATCCGTTTTACGAAATCGGGTACCAAAACCATACCGGTGCTGTTCAGTCTCTACGCTTCCAAGCATTTCGATGATTCCGGTTTGCCGATTCAGATTACGCCTATGCTTGTGTGCCGCGACGGTTATGCTCCCCCCGAGCAGTACAGTGTGGTGGAGAATTTCATGCCGCAGATTGATATTTATGCGTTGGGAGCTGTGGTGGTGTTTGCGTTGACAGGACAGAATCCTCCTGATTCCAGAACCATTACGGAGAAGGATATAAGGGCACTCTTGCCACCGACATTGCCTGAAACGCTTACATCGACCATTATCCATGCCATGCAGCCTGACTACAGCAGTCGGCCGAGTTCCATATCTTCATTCAAGGAAGAGCTGTTGAACTTTTTTGAAGAGAATGAGCAGTACAACACCCTTTCGGCAATGGAGGACCGCCAACGCAAGATGGAGTTGTATCGTGAAGAAGACAGTGAAAGCGGCATTCATAAGTTGGTAGGGAAGTTGGCATCCTTGTTTAAATCAGGAAAACAATAGAAAAAATCAAGGAGAAGCTGATGGCTGACAGCGAAGAATTTAGCTTGGCTCGAAATCTTTTTCGGAAAGTTGGCTTGGAATCACAAATAAAATAACTACCTTTAGACTCTGAACTTTTTAGAGCGTGAGACGTTGTAAGAAGTGTAATCTAAAACTAACAAAATTAAAAATAAAATGAAAGCTTTAAACATCGTATTAGCAGTTGTTGGCGGCGCTATCGCAGGTGCTGCAGTAGGTTTACTTCTCGCTCCTGAAAAAGGTGAGGACACTCGTAAAAATATCGTGAAGTATCTCGAAAGCAAGGGCATCAAGCTTCAGAAGAGCAAACTCGAAGAACTTGCTGACGAAATCGCCGACGAGCTCAATAAGTAAGAAGTAACACTTCAACAAGAGAGAAGCCAAACTTCACGGACAACTAAATACTAACACCTCAAACTCTTAACATTATGTCAAATTTATCAATCTTATATGCTTTTATCGGAGGTGCCGTTGTAGGTGCCGGTGCTGCTCTTCTTTTCGCTCCTGAAAAGGGTGAGGATGTGCGTAACCGCATAGCTGAACTTCTCCGCAAGAAGGGAATTCTTTGCTCTGACAACGAAATCGACGCTTTGGTAGAGCAGCTCACTACAGAAATTGATGATTAAGAGCCTGTGATGAGACAGACTCTAACGATACAGAGATAATCCGTCCGTCATTCCGCTCTTTATAACTGAGGGCGGAATGACGTTTTTGAATCATTAATTTGCACCAAGATACAAATCTATGACAGAGAAAGAGAACCAATTGCACACCTTCTGGACTGAAATAAAGGATACTTTCAAGCTCAATATCGATTACGCCAAACTGACAGCAGCCGAAAAGCTGACTGTGCTTTTCACCACTGTAAGCATAGCGCTTATTGGGTTGGTGCTTGGCTCAATGATAATATTTTTCCTCTCGCTCGCCGTGGCAGCATGGATAGCGGAAGGTATCGGGCATGTGTGGGCATATTTTATTGTCTGCGGATTTTATCTTGTGCTTCTCACATTGGTGGTTGTATTCAGAAAGCAGGTGGTCATCAATCCGATAGCCGGATTTATTTCACGGCTTTTCTTTAATCCATAATTTTTTATACCAACGAAAATGAGCAACAGAAAAGCATTGCCTCACGAAAAAGAGGATTGGAACGGGTATACATTGGATGAGTTGAGGTATCTGCGGGCATATACAGCCGCGAGAATGGAGATAAACAGGGACCAGCTGCGCAGGAATTTTTCAAATGTAAAGAATTTCAACGCATTACCATCCAAAGGATTATTTGGAAAGATTCTGGGTACTCTGAGTTATCTTGACATAGCCATAATGACATTCCGGATAGGCGGAAAGGTGTTTAAGACCGTAAGACGTCTGCGCCGGTAAGAAATCGCCATTCCTACTCATAATTCATCCATTATAATTATTTTCAGACAGTGAACGATTACGTAGAAGTGCGTCTCGATGTGTCACCCTGCGATGAGGTGCGCACTGATATCCTTGCAGCTCTGCTTGCCGAAGTGGAGTTTGAAAGCTTTGTGCCCGACGAAAATGGGCTTACCGCATATATCAAGTCCGAATCATACTCAGAGGAGGCGCTTGGTGAGATTATAGCTGCTTTCCCATTCGAATGTGACATAGTGCCTCATGCCAAAATAGTGGAAGGGCAGGACTGGAACAAAGAGTGGGAGAAAAACTATTTCCAGCCCATTGTGATAGACGATAAATGTGTGATTCATAGTTCCTTCCATAAGGATATCCCTGAATGCCGCTATGATATCGTGATTGACCCTAAAATGGCTTTCGGTACGGGTCATCATTCCACCACCAGTTTGATTCTGCGTCAGTTGTTGGCAATGAATCTGCAGGGTATCAATGTGGTTGACATGGGAACCGGTACAGGTATCCTCGCCATACTTGCTGCAATGCGTGGCGCAAGGAGAATCGATGCTGTGGAGATAGATGAGTTTGCCTACACAAACGCATGCGAGAATTTGCGTCTCAATCATGCCGAGGCTGTGAATATACATCTGGGTGATGCTGCCGTGCTCGCTGATATCAGCGATGTGAATCTTTTCATAGCGAATATCAACCGCAATATTATCACAGCTGACCTGTCTGCCTACGTTAAGACATTGGCACCGGGCGCGACTGTGCTGCTGAGCGGATTCTATGAGGAGGATATACCTGTAATTCTTGAAACCGCGACTCCTCTCGGTCTCACTTACATATCCCATACCACCGACAAGAACTGGGCTTGCCTTCGTCTTGGTAAGTGAGTAAGGCGTATGGATTGAATGATATAATAGTCCGAATAAATAAAAAGAAATCTGAACGTGGTCATGTATAATATATACATGCCACGTTTTTTTATTACAGAAAGCGTAAAGAATGCCGTGAATATATGTTGTATAACATGTTTTATTAGGATAATTTAATATTTATTTGTAATTTTGCACTCTCTAAGTTCACGTTTGCGTCAATGACGCTATGGTATCTGTGTCGGTTACAAAGCTGACTGATATGTTTAAAAGGTACATTAATTTGAAATTATCACATTTTGAAGGTATATAAATAAGAAAAAGATTGACATGACTCTTTCAGGTTCAATTGACTTCAGGCCGAAATTGATTTCCGCCTTGAGCCATTATTCAATGGAGAAATTCAAGAACGATTTGGTGGCAGGCATTGTGGTGGGTATTGTGGCCCTTCCGCTTGCTATCGCCTTTGGTATCGCAAGTGGTGTGAGCCCGACTATCGGTCTAATCACCGCTATCATCGGCGGGTTCATAGTTTCGGTGGCAGGTGGCTGCTCAGTGCAGATTGGCGGTCCAACCGGTGCATTTATCGTTATAGTATACAATATCATAGCTACATTCGGACTTGAGGGGCTTGCCATAGCCACTTTCATGGCAGGATTGATACTCATGGCGCTCGGTCTGTTTCATCTTGGCACGGTTATTAAATTTATCCCTTATCCCATTGTGGTTGGTTTCACTGCAGGTATTGCTGTGACCATCTTCTCTACCCAGATGAATGATTTCTTCGGATTGGGACTTAAAAATGTGCCGAGCGAATTTATCCCTAAGTGGGGTATGTATATCTCAAACTTCGGCAATGTGGATTGGATGACCCTATGCGTGGGATTGGCGGCACTGCTGATTATAATTCTGACTCCTAAAATCTCACGTCGTTTGCCTGGAGCTCTTCTCGCTATCATCATTGTTACAGCAGTGGTATCGCTCGTGCCCGGGATTAATGTTGAGACTATTGGAGACCGCTTCGGTTCTCTCCCCACCGATATCCCTCAGCCTCACGGATTCGAGCTCAACATGGCTACTATAAACCGCTTGCTCCCTTCGGCGTTTACAATCGCTATATTGGGCGCAATCGAGTCACTTCTATCGGCTACTGTTGCTGACGGTGTGACCGGTTCGCGTACTAACAGTAATACCGAGCTTATGGGACAGGGACTTGCCAATATTGTCGTGCCATTCTTCGGCGGTATCCCTGTTACAGGTGCCATTGCACGTACAATGACCAATATCACCAATGGCGGTCGCACTCCTGTGGCAGGTGTCATACATGCAGTGGTGCTCCTGCTGATATTCCTGTTCCTCATGCCGCTTATCAACCTCGTGCCGATGGCATGTCTTGCTGCCGTGCTTATTGTGGTGAGCTACAACATGAGTGGCTGGCGCACTATCCGTGCCATCTTCCACAATCCCAAGAGCGATATTTCGGTGCTCGCTGTGACTTTCTTCCTGACAGTGATTTTCGACCTTACCATTGCTATAGAGATGGGATTGCTGCTTGCCATAATCCTGTTCCTCCGCCGTGTCATGGAGAACACTCAAATCAAGGTTTACTCAGAGCAGCTTGACATTGCTGAAGGTTCGGAAACAACTATACATGAGGTGCTGAATGTCAATCCTGGCGTTGAGGTCTATGAAATCGACGGTCCGTTCTTCTTCGGCGTTGCCACCAAGTTTGATGAACTTATGCGTACCACCATGGGGGCTAAACCTAAGGTGCGTATCATCCGTATGCGTAAGGTGCCGTTTATCGATTCGACCGGTATTCACAACCTTGAGGTGCTGATTAAATCATCTCAGCAGGAGGGTATCCAAGTGGTGCTCTCAGGTGTGAACGACAATGTGCGCTCAGCACTTGAACATGCAGGTGTCAATCATCTGATAGGCGATGACCATATCTGCGACCACATCACCAAGGCTGTGAAGATGGCTAATCTCATAGCGCCAAAGAGCGAGAACTAAGAGATGTCAGACACCTTATAGATTATAACAAAGACGTATATGTGCTGCGGCATGGGAGGTAATAGAACCTTCCATGCCGTTTTTTAACGTTTTATTGGCAAAAAAATGTTGACTTATTAAACCAAAATGCAAACCGCGGTGTTGTAAATGTTAAAGATAAAATTTGAGTTATGACTTCACGCTTAAAATTGCTTTTCAACAGCACTCTCCTTAATTTTTTAGCTATTTTTTTTATAGTGGGAAATCTGTCATTCATGATTTTCGGTAATGAACTCGCTGCTCAAATCCAGTTGCTGGCATTGGTCGGAATGGGCGCGTATGTAGTGTGGTTTTGGGTTAACCGACCATCCAAGATTCACACGAGCCGTTGGGTGAGACGGTGCACATGCGGTATATTCTGGGTGACATTGATTGCCGCAGGAATGAAGTTGACAATGCCCGAGGTACTTTGGCTGGTGCTCGGCGCCGCAGCAGTAACTTTTATAGGATTCGCACTCAACGAGAGCTACTGTTCCTTGGCTGAAGTTCAGAAACTCTATGTCACTGAAGATGACCAAAATCGCAATGCTAATATGAAGCGTTAAAATATTTATCCTTTAATAGAATTGATTTATTATTGCCCGTTAAAGAATTTTTAGCGGGCAATAATATTATGCTTTGACATTATCGCACCTTTTTGGGGGTATGATGTATGTATCTTTGTGGTATAAATTAATCACCAATCTGAAAATCACTATGAATACATCAAACTTGAAAAAATGTAAGGGTAAAAATACCATGAAGTATACAGTCTCATACAAGGCTCATAACGATTTCGTCGCCCGCATCCAGTCGGTACTGGCATCGGATGATGAAGCCTGCAGACAGGCGTTGCTGCTGCTTGAGGCGAGCGTTGGCTATGATGTGGAGGCAATCGACCTCGATAAATGTTCCATCAAGGCGCAAATCGCCTTCCTGATGATAAAGCCTGAAATTGATAAGGCAATCAAGCGCTCACAGTTGGCGCGCAGTCGAACCGTCAGGAGAAAGGCTGCAATGGTGGAAACAATTGCCGGGAACTCAGTCACTGAAACCACTGTAAAGAACGCACCCGCTCAGAATGCTGGGAAACCATCGGCCGAAGAGGTGGCAGAACCCGTAGCAACTCCTCATCTGTCGCGACGTGAACGACGTAAAATGAAGTGGCAAGAGATACGTAAGCGTCAAAAGGCTGCTATGAAGGAAAAACGTGAACAGCGTGAAAAACAACTCAGATGTTAAACGTTTGATACGTCTTACTCGTCATAGCGGATTGATATTGATTGTCGGATGCCATCAGTAATAATGATTAAGAAAATACAGCATCTATTTCCGGAAATAAAAAAGCAGTTCCGGAACCATGAAGTCCGGAACTGCTTTCGATGTGCATAGACTGCCCCTTGGGTCAGTTATGAGATATGCATCAATAGGTTTTTAACGGTCAATCTTGACGAAATTTTCATCTTTGTCAAAATGGAGGTCATGGTCGTTTGAAAGCTCGACCTCGTATCCCTTATGGTTCTTTAGCATCTTGGTGACATGTACGTCGGGATAATTTTTGTCAAGATACTGAGCGATTTTCTTAGGCATGAAGTTTGAGGCAATCGCTTGACCGGGAGCGGCCGAAATTTTGCGCCATGTACCGTTGCTGTTGAAATCAACTTCGAAGCCGCTTGCGAGTTCTACTTCATACTCAGTTCCACGCTTCTCGTCAATGGCGGCATTCCGTCCCATGACACGAGTGCTCGGCTATGCTGCTGCCAAGGCCGGTATCTCTAATTTCACTGCGTTTCTTGCCAACGAGGTGGCTACCAAGTTCACTTCGTCAATCCGTGTGAATGCCATAG
>JAAGKN010000490.1_pt1 | contig 101584 bp, 82 predicted proteins | sample 6206371 | NCBI WGS metagenome assembly JAAGKN01 (sample SAMN11533720, study PRJNA540317) | gut metagenome | isolation source: fecal pellets from male and female animal of same cohort | host: Peromyscus leucopus | place: USA:CA | collected 2017
GGATTCTCTCACGGATTGAGAGAATGAATGATTTTCTTTCGCTGGATTGTTTGGTTGTCACCATTGAGCGGCTTTCATCCCATTCATCAGGCATCACATGATACTCAGTGTTGAGTTGACGGACTTTTCTTTCGTGGATAATCTGGTAGTAGATTGCACCTTCATGGTCTGCAATCGTTGATGGTCGGTATTTTACTTTTATTGAGGCCATAGTGTATCGTTTTTTAGTCTATAAGATACGACAAAGGGACACAACCGCCCTGCCCTTCAGCCTATTCAAAATTCGGCAAAGATTACAACAAGAGTTTGTTAAAAAACAACACATTATTGAAATTGGTAATTAGTGCCAAGCTAATGGTAATTTCTTATTGCAAACAAATAGTAATTTTGCAATAAGTAGCTTGAACTCGGCTATATATACAAAAAAGCCACTGTAAATTTCTAAATCAAATTTTTTAGACAATAAGAATAAACGCACATGGAATTACATGAATTTCTTGAAATGATGAAGCGTCGGGAAACTGTTCCGGCGGGTTCTCCGGCACATGAGTTGATGCACATGTGTTATGCTGAATCACAACGGTTGACGCTTGATTATAACACTAACCCTCACACCGATGCGGAGAGGTACACTCTGCTTTGCGAACTTACCGGCATGAAAATTCATCCATCGGTAAGGGTAATGGCTCCTTTTCAGGCCGACTTTGGCAAGAATATTCATTTCGGCAAAAATATTTTTGTAAACGCCGGATGCAAATTTCAGGACCACGGAGGCATTTTCATCGGTGATAATGCTCTTATCGGTCACAACTGTGTGATGGCTACAATCAACCACGACCAGCGCCCTTCACATCGTGCCGATAACATTCCTGCTCCGATACATATCGGACGCAATGTATGGATTGGTGCGAATGTGACAATACTGAGCGGTGTGACTATAGGAGAAAATGCCATTGTCGCCGCAGGTGCGGTTGTGACAAAGAGCGTGGAACCCAATACAATGGTTGGAGGTATCCCGGCAAAATTCATAAAACAAATACCTCAGGACAATAATGCCTATTAAAAAATTTCATTTCCCACTGGTGCGGAAAAATCCGTCATATACTTATGTCCATATAATTATTCCATCTGTCCGAGATTTTAAATGAGGGAGACGTGGTTGTGATTTCTTGTTATGTTTGATTTTTAAGATGAAATTGCATGATTTTTAGTAACTTTGTACTGCAAAATCAAATATGAATCAGGGGTTATACAACAGTTTTCCCAAAAGTTTCGGTTTACTCATTTTCAAACCTTTACGGCAGACTCCACGATATGGCAAAGTTACAAATACTCTCCTTTGAGGACGATGATATTATTGCACAACGCATCAAGGAGGAATCGAATTATTGCGATGTGGCTCATCTGTATGTTGCCACTTATGGCATCTGTCAGGTTATCTTGCAGGAACTGTCGCCGATAGACCTTGACGGAAACGGGCGGCTCACAATCTGCGCGAATGTCGAGCGACAAATTGAGCGTCCGGGATATAAGAATTGGAAAGGAGTGTTCAATGTGTCCACCTACGATTTGGATTCCGGCACATCCCGCAGGCTTTATGAGTTCAAAGAGTTTGGCAAGGAGTTCGTGGAATATGTTGCCAATCTCGTGCTTGATGTCTTGACGGAGATTGACAACATAAATGGTGGCAAGAACCGGCTGGCGCAAAGGCGTGGCGAAATTATGCAGAACTTGCGCGACTGCGGTTTGAGAAGAAAATCCTGCTCCAACGCTATTCCAAACTGAGCCGCGACAGAAAACACCGTGCATTGGTCTACAACTGCTTCGGCCAGAAATTAGGCGATGCACTGAAAGTGGAGATTGTCAGCACAGCCACCGGCGAGGTCGTCGCGTCGAAATGGGATGAGGATTTGCCCCGTTGCGCAGACAGTCGTAAGTCGGCTATCAACAAGACATGTTGGAATAACAATACGTTCAGCCTGTACATCGGCCGACCACAGCCTTTTGATGAAATAACTGTGAAACTCCGGGAATAATAGAACAAATGACACCCGTAAATATCCTCGACATAAAAGACCGGGCGCAGTTCCGGCAGTGGCTGATTGAGAATCATGCCACAGAGCGGGAGTGCTGGGTGGTGGCGAAGCGTGGCAAGACTCCGCCGGAGGACGCGCTTTGGTATCTTGATGCCGTCGAGGAGGCTCTGTGTTTCGGTTGGATTGACTCTACATTGAAAAGCGTCAACGGAGAGCCGCTGCAACGCTTCGGACCGAGAACTAAATCCGGCAAATGGACCGAACTCAACAAGGAGCGGTGCCGCAGATTGGAGAAATTAGGACTGATGACCGAAAGCGGGCGCAAGGCTTGTCCCGATCTTAACGCAGATTTGAGATTATGCCGGAGATTGTCACGGCTTTCAAGAAAACGCCCTCTGCATGGGAGAATTTTCAGGCTATGCCATCGCTCTATCAGCGTGTGAGGATAGACAATATCCACAGGGTAAAATCAAAACCGGAACTGTTCAACAGTCGCCTGCAAAAACTGATTGAGGCAAGTGCCAAAGGTGAAATGATTGGCGACTGGCACGACTTCGGCCGCTTGCTCAACTACTCTTAAACGATAATGTTAAGTCTCAAAAAGAAAACTGTTTTCAAATTATTTTTGGCACATTGGCTTTTATTAAATAAAATTTAACTTTTATGTGCAAAAACATTGCTCATAACCGCACTAATCAATGTTTGCACCGATGTTAATTGATGGCACAAAATGGTTACCCCTTGCAACAATGAATATCGGATTTTTTATTATATTTGTAGCACATTAACCCGGTAACACTCAAAGTTATGCTCAGTTTCCTGTTAAAACTCATCGGTTGGGGCGCCCTCATCGCTTATTTGGGCTGGGCTGTTTACGCTTTATATCGCGCTATTTTCAAAGCCGGTAAAAACGGGTCGCTCCCTTGGCTTTAACGCTTCTTTCCTGTCCCGGCTAAGCACCATTTATTGGGCTTGTTTTTTACTATGCGCCCTTGCCTGTTTAATCAGGAGAGTTAGATGAGGATTCAGCATGTTCCATTTTGAAACTAACTCCGAAATCAATTTGGTGGACAATCTGTGGACAATTCTTATAAAATAAAATCTCCAATCATTTGAATTTAAATGATTGGAGATTTACTAAGGTGGTCCCACTAGGGCTTGAACCTAGGACCCACAGATTATGAGTCTGTTGCTCTAACCAACTGAGCTATAGGACCTTTAAAATATTGTGCAGCGACTTATCATCGCTTTTGTGAGTGCAAAGGTATATATATTTTTTTTACCGTGCAAATATTCACACAATATTTTTTTATTTACAAACGATTTTCTTCAATTTTCTCAATTCCGGGGTTCTATTAAGTGTCCGCGGAAAATGAGTCAGCGCACAATTACCTTTCGCACACTCCCATCGCTCATGCGCACTATGTTGACTCCAGCCACCGGATGTTTCAATAATCTACCGCTCAAATCAAAGTGTTCAATTGGAAATATATCATCTTTCATGTCCACATCAGAGACCCCGGTAAGCACATCACTGCCCATATCATAAGCTCCGGCTTGCATGCATTGCGGATTGCGCGGCTGCTTGCGGCAATCTACGGTAAAACCATCATTTGACTCAATCCAGTTATAGAAATCGTCACCCCACCAAGAGGCAAACTCCGGTTGGAATTTCTTAACGGCCTCCCGAACATGATCAAGCGTTGCATATTGCCCCAATCCTATTGGGTTATAAATGTAATTATCCCCTTCAAGATATCCCGTATTGAGAAGAAACGAATCGGATGTGTCTGAATCATGCCCATTAAAATTTGAAGTGACACCAATTATATTATATCCATGAGATTTTGTCATGGTGCCTTTTTCGGGAGTTGTGACCAAAACCGATGGTGAATAATCGTTATCATTTGTAATAACACTGTTTACAACATGGAAATGATTCACCGACGAATCCATACGAATAGTGCCCATTGACGATGCATTGCTTTGGTGCAGTGTAGAGTTTACAATAAGATATCCGGATTTCTGATATACACCGTCGCTACCGTTGAGCAACGCATAGCTGCAAGATGGCTGTAGATTATGATTGTCAACAATCATTGTGTTATTCATCATAAGAGAGCCACCTCGAAGATGAAAAGCCAATCCCCACCAGCCATCTATGTAGTTCCGCGTTACAAGGCATCTGTCCATCATTGCAAACACCGGATACGGAGTTGAATTTATAATCTGTAAAGCAGCACCACGGTTTGCGGATACATTCCCGGAGAAAGTGCAATCTCGGAATTTTGCAGATCCTGAACGCATAAGAATTGCCCCACCATTCGAATCAAGTGCCACACTATTATAATTGCACAATGTGCAATTATCAAGTTCAAGAAACACATCACCGTCAATCCCGGTATTGTCCGGATCTCCAAGCACAAAAGCATGCTGACTACCATTGGGCAACGGGCGGATATTGTTGTCGTACCCACCATCAAAATCGCAATTGCTGAACGAGACATAAACCTTTCCGGCCATCCAGAAAACAGCGTTATTTGTGTTTACGGTCTCAGCGCCATTAACAAAAACACTCCGCCCGTTCTGACGCGATATATCCCTACCGGACAATCCGGGGTCATAACCGCCATCTATTCTAAACGACACAGCCGGGGCATCCGGATTGAAACGCATCTGAACTCCCCAACCCCAGCTGTTCATGTCATATATCCCGGATGCAAGGCGAATGGTTTTCCCGGACAAAGCCTCAGTGTTTGAATAATTATAGTCCTGTTCCCCTCGGAACCACATGAGTTCGCGGAAATCCACTGCCGACATGGCATTGTCCCAGTCAGAGCCGTGCCCCGAGCCACTACCCTGCGGAGAAACAAATATCTCATTCCCATAACCAATGCCCCTACGCCAACGACGCTCAAGATCGGCATGCATCAAATCACAAACATCGCATTGAATAATGCGCGTATTAGGCCAACGTTTTAAAATCCCCTCAACATGCGCAGCAACAAGCCTATCACGTGGAATCTCGGCACTTCCGCCACAGTAGCTTCCCAGTAAGTTTACACATGCGGCACTTCCGGGTGTCACATCCTGCATCCAGCCCTGCTTATCGGCATCAGGCCAATATGATGTTTGACAATAATAACGACATTCAGGATATTCACGCGAAAGCCTTTCATCCCACTGCGACCAGACACCCAGACGAGCACGTGGTTCAAGCCTTAGAACTTTCTCGGCATTTGTGGGATTCCCAACATAAAATATCACATCCTCAACCATTCCATACGATTGAATCTCCGCAACAAGCTCATGCAGAAACGTCTCGGGAACCGCCCCTTGGGAGACTTTGTTCAACTGCGCCTCCACCTTGTCTATATTAAAGCACACACGTCCTTTACCGGCAAGAAAATAGTCGCGCATAGTAGGCACCACCTCACCATTTGACAGTTTATGGTCACGAAACGTCTCATAATCGTAATCATTAATAAGCTTTCCATCAATACGCTCATCATGCCACACAAGAAATACACCATCCTTTGTGCGCCATACATCAGCCTCTATTATATCGGCTCCGGCATCAATCACAGCATTAAGCCCCTCAATGGAATTATCCGGAAGAGACACATTTGAGGTTGTGGCCCTATGAGACATAATATAGACCATATTATCCTCAGGATCGAGCAGATTAACCTTATCAGCAAAAAGCAAAGTTGTAGTAAAATTCACAAGAATCCCCACTAAAAAAAATTTTATTCGCATGGATCAAATATAAGATAAATACAATTAGCCAATTATTTCACAATTATAGACTACAAAGGTAATAAAACCCTCCCTAATTTCCATAAATACAAGTGCATAATTATTTATAACCACCTGTTTTTAATGTCATTGATTTAGAACAAGCTTATCATCTATACAAATTATTTCAATATTAAATCATCTATACACCAAGCCCTTATCCCTGACTCAATCAACCATCTTGCTTCAAAAATGTCTATAGAATATCAGTAGCATATCACCTATAAAACAGGATTAGAAGGGAATCAAGCCGGGGATTTTAGATGGGATATTAATGAGTGGGGCGCAATCATTATCGCAATCATTATTTATTCATTATTTCCTTTTTTATTCTGCCGGTTATAAAATAGCAATATTTTTATGTACTTTTGCAGTGTAACTAACTTTATGCCGTGATATGAGGTACTTATCTATTTTGACATTTGTTTGTTTGCTATGCATTTCATGCACCGATGAACATAAAAAACCACAGGAATATATAAACATTATTTCACACAATCTTATTTCTAAGAATATTGATTCCCTGAATATAATCAGAGATGAACTTTCTCAAGACGAAAACAGTGAAACCCGCAAGAATTTATATTTGTGCGCAAAAGATTCATCTGAAAACTTAAAGGCCATGATTCTTATACTCACCTGCAGACCCGAATCTGTTGCCGACACACTGCTGAGCCATCCGTCCTTAGAGATGTCGCAAGCCATACGGCAAGCGTATAACATGTTAAATGAGCAAGATAATTTCAATACTTTTACCGTATCCTTGCAAAAGAAATTTAACACGCTCCCTGTCTCGGACCAGGCTATTATGCTCACTTCCTTTCTCCCCCCGGAAAAAATCGCCAAAGGAATCGAGAGCAAGGACGCCGAGTTGATTCAAGAAATAAAGAAAGTTTATTCAACCGACAAACAAAAGCTCCAGAAATTCATCTCCAACATTCCTGCTAATAATCAAAAGCAATGACAACGAATATTTTTGACATAAACAAAATAAGCAATCTTATACACACGGCCATTGCAGAGATTCCCTACCCTTCATATCCAGCTAATCTCTACAGCCCTATAAAATACACTATGGCCAGCGGTGGCAAACGACTCCGCCCCACTTTGATGCTTGCCACCATGGCTGCATTAGGAGCTGACCCTGAGGACGGAATCAATCAAGCTCTTGGTATTGAGATGTTCCATAATTTCACACTCCTACATGATGATGTCATGGACGGCGCTGATTTGCGTCGCGGCCAGCCCACGGTTCACCGCCGCTGGGATGTTAACACAGCAATTCTTTCGGGAGATGCAATGCTAACCATGGCAGGACAGTTTATGACAAAGGCCGCAGATTGTGGTAACTTAAAAAAAATACTTGACATATATCAGAAAACCGCAATGGAGGTCTATGAAGGCCAGCAGTATGATATGGATTTTGAGTCACGTGATGATGTCACTGTCAATGAATATATTGAAATGATAAGGCTCAAAACATCCGTACTCATTGGTTGCGCATGTGAGATAGGGGCAATCATGGCCGGCGCCAATGATGATATTTGCAGTAAATTCTATGATTATGGCATTTACCTTGGACTTGGGTTTCAATTGCAGGATGACAGGCTTGATACTTTTGGCGACCCATTGATGTTTGGAAAACAAATTGGGGGCGATATAGTCAACAATAAAAAAACCTGGCTACTGATTTCTGCCATCAACCAAGATTCATCCGGCGATATCAAGAGAATTATCAGCTCGGACATTGATGATGATGATAAAATTAAACAGGTTACAGAAATTTACAACCGTTTAGGGCTCAACGACAAATGTGCATCGTTGATTGACCATTATGCTGCCCTTGCTATTGAAGCCATCGGTGACATTGAGATGGACGATGCGGGACGCAACTATTTTATTTCACTTGCCAACGGATTGAAATCAAGAACATTCTGACGTGATGATCATTGACACCCACACTCACTTATATCTCGATGAGTTTAGCCCTGATAAAGACCTGGCAGTAAAACGTGCCTTAGATGCCGGAGTCAAGTTGATGATATTCCCGAATGTAGACATAAGCACAATTGCTCCAATGCGTTTGCTCGCATCTCATTTCCCCGACAACATATATATGGGGATGGGACTACACCCAACCGAGATTAATGATAACTATCTTGAGAACCTTGCTATAATTGATGAACATCATAAATCTTTCCCCAAAGATTATATCGCCATAGGAGAGATAGGCATGGATCTTTACTGGGACAAGACTTATTGCACGCAGCAGATGAAAGCGTTTGATATGCAGATTGATCGTGCGATAGAGCTTGATCTACCTGTTATTATCCACTGTCGAGAAGCCCTTGACCAGACACTTGAGGTGATGAAATGCAAAACCGGATTGAGAGGTGTATTCCACAGCTTTGGCGGAACTATTGAAGATGTTGACCGTATAAGACAAAATCACGATTTCTACTTTGGGATAAACGGTATTGTCACATTCAAGAACTGTGGACTCCGCAATGTATTGCCGGCTATAGGCGCAGACCGCCTACTGCTTGAGACAGACTCTCCATACCTTGCACCTGTGCCACACCGCGGTAAAAGAAATGAAAGTGCTTATATCGTTCACACCGCAGCCCACATTGCCACGAGTCTTGATGTGTCAATGGAATATATTTGTCAAAAGACAACAGATAATGCCATGAATCTTTTTGGAATCGGCGATCACCACAAAAGCCTTTGATTCCATTCATACCCCAAGATTTTAATCAATGTGGTATCGGGATTATCAAGATCCTTTCTCAAAAGAAATAAAGTGTTATATCACCTCAAGATTCTGCAACAGACGTTGTCTCACAACCTCATACATGATAACACCGGCAGCAACAGATACGTTGAGAGAGCCAATATGTCCGAACATGGGGATAGAGACTTTTGTATCGCAAAGTTTCATAACATCTGTTGATATACCTATATCCTCAGCACCCATAACAAGGGCAACCGGACCGGCATAGTCTGCTTCTGTGTAGTTTACATCAGCTTTCTCCGATACAGCGACAACCTGATAACCGGCATCTTTAAGGAAACGCACAGCCGAAGATATATTTTTTTCGCGGCAAACAGGGACATAATGCAATGCACCGGCCGAAGTTTTAACAGCATCGGCACCAACCGAGACAGAGCCACGTTGCGGAATTACAATTGCATCGGCTCCCACACATTCAGCAGTGCGCGAAATAGCCCCAAAGTTACGCACATCTGTAATTCCATCCAATACTATTATAAAGGGCAGACGACCCTCCTCATAAAGTTCCGGAACAAGCATATCAAGACGGGCATAGCTAACGGCAGAAAGCATGGCAATGGCGCCCTGATGATTTTTGCGCGTTATGCGATTGAGACGTTCCACCGGAACCCTCTGTGTTATTATATTATTTGACCTAAGAATCTCGATAAGTTCAACGGCAAGGTCACCGTTGAGGTCCTTTTTAAGAAAAACCTTGTCAATTTCTTTTCCGGCTTCAACAGCCTCTATTATGGCACGTATGCCAAAGATATAATCGTTAGAATCCATAATTATCCAAAATCAATATATAACTTTTATTACAATAAAAACACAACCGACACAAAATCATTTGCCGTCAAGCAATTGCCGGGCCGTAGCCAATGCCACTTCGTTATCCGGGTCGCCACTTATCATCAATGCAAGTTCACGTTCACGTCCATGTGAATCCAACATATTGATATATGTTGTTGTTGAAGTATCTGAATCTTTTTTATAAACTTTGAAATGCCGTTTACCCTTTGCGGCCACCTGTGGCAAATGTGTGATGGTTATAACTTGCGTTGACTCCGCGATATACATCATTTCACGTGCCATGCGGTTTGCTATATCACCAGACACTCCAGTATCAACCTCATCAAAAATAATCGTTGGCAAAGCCATGTGCTGGGCAATGATTCCCTTTATTGCAAGAATAACCCTAGATATTTCACCTCCTGAGGCTGTTTTTCCCACAGGCGTAAGCTCCTGATTTTTATTGAATGAAAACAAAAACTCAACACTATCGGCACCGGATGCATTTAACTTGTGCACATTCAAAGAAACTTCAAAACGCATATTAACCAAGCCAAGCGGATTACAGCGTTCTTTCAATTCAACTTCAAAACGCCTTGCGGCATCGTTTCGACGAGCAGATATTTCTTTGGCGATAACAACCGCAGCTTTTTTAGCTTGCCGAGCCTCAGACTCAAGCATTTTAAGCGTTTCATCGCCATTAGTAATTGTTTTCAGTTGAGAACGAATTTTATCCTGCAAGGCCATCAAATCGTCAGATGATTCAAGATGGTGTCTCGTCTCCAAAGAATATATTGCAGCCAAACGGTCTTCAATGGCAGTAAGATCCGCGGGGTTAGCTGACAATTTACTGTCGAGATCCGATATTGTATCTACGATATCGTTAATTTCAATACGCGCGGTCTCCAAACGTGCATTGAGAGAATCCACCTGATCATAGACATCGTCCAGATGAGACAACTCATCACAAGCTTTAGATATATTTGCCGAGATGCATCCGGTATTGAGCAAAAAATCCATAGCTGCGCCAAGACGCGACTTAATCTGAGTCTTGTTGGCAAGCAAATCACGTTCACGCTCAAGCATGTTTTGCTCACACGGCTTTAAGTTAAGCTTATCGAGTTGCTCAAGTTGAAAAGACATATATTCAGCCTCGGCCTGCGAGCGCATCAGCATATCGCGGGTCGATGTATATTTTTTCAATGCCACACGATAGGCATTGTATGCTGTTGAATAATCGTCCAGGAGATTCTGATTATTGGCAAGTGAATCAATTATCTGCATCTGATAATCGGCATTGGCCAATAGAAGATTTCTGTGCTGAGAATGTATGTCTACAAGTTGAAGCGCAATATCGCGCAGCAACGAAAGATTCACCGGCGTGTCATTTATAAAGGCCCTTGAGCCGCCACGAGAGGTGATTTCCCGGCGCAATATACATTCGCCGTCCTCAAAATCAAGGTTATTATCCTCCAGCACTTTAATAAGATTATCTCTACCCGAAATATCAAAAATCGCCTCGACCACAGTTTTACGGTTCTTGTCTCTGATCATTGAAAGGTCGGCACGATTCCCCATAATCAACCCTAACGCGCCAAGCATAATCGACTTTCCGGCACCAGTCTCACCGGTTATAATATTCAAGAGCCGGTCAAAAACTATATCAACCGATTCTATCAGAGCATAATTTGAGATATGAAGAGATTTAAGCAAGACTACACTATATTAAAAACCAACAAAAGTTGGAGTTAGACAAAACGAATCACAGCAACTAATCCAAGCACACCATACCGCCTCGTGAGCCGGAGTGCACAAAGCAAAGATTAGTTTGTTTTAGGGTTTTTAATCAATTCAAGACGAGAATTTTCTGTTGGATATATTGCCTGTAACAAGTCATATACCGTTACACGCTCATCAACCGGAGCTTTTGAATAAACATTAACAAGTTCATCCATCTTGGCATCCTTGAACATAGAAAGACCAACAGACATGGGTTGGACATCATAAATTTTCTTTAAGAGCGGAAGAACCTCAGTGATAGCGGCCCTACCCTTATCCGGAGAAACCGACATTTGATCAAGCCCCTGCCTGTGATACGAATAAAGCAAATCGCGCATGGGTGCGGTCTGCGCATCGGTGAAAGCATTTAAAACGGCACTTCTGTTCTTGTTATCCTCAAAAGCCTTCCAACCGGTTTCTCCTGACGACTGAGCCATCTGCACAATTTGTTTAAGCATATCAAAACAAGGTTCACCACCTTTTGGCGCGAATGTGTCAAAGTCAAGCGCCATTATAAGATATGCATAAAAATTGAGGATTGCTGTCAACTGAGACTCCATGGATGTCTTTGAAAACGTGAGCGGTTCATTCTCTTGATACGAGAATTCTATTTTGGAATCCTTAAAGTTCAAGACGGTTGTATTGTACGAAGAGTTATATACCGGCCTTGTAGACTGCACCTGTAGATCACCCGAAAACACATTATCGTTCACCTCCTTGATGGTAAAGAGCAACCGACATTCAATTTTTTCATTGGCAGCGAATTGGGCATTGGTAAACACTGTAGTGTTCATATATTCATTAATAGCCTGCTCAAGAGTTTGAAATACAGATTTATTAGTACCCTGAACCTGATCGCTGTTGATTTCCACCTTGCAGTTAAGTTCCTGTGCACTTGCTGCATTTGAAAGGCATATCATGCTCACAGCCAAAAGCGCATACCTCAGTTTATAAATCCAATTCAGTGTTGCCATAATAAGATTATAAAATAAAGTGGTTAAAATCATTTCCCAGTCACAACATCAAGAATGTCCGAAGCAATCTCTGTCTTAGATTTCAACTGCGACTCCAGAATAATATTGCCATCGGCATCCAATACAGTCACCTTATTAGTGTCGACACCAAAGCCGGCACCTTTGTCGGTTAACGAATTCAAAACAATAGCATCAAGATTCTTGCGTTTCAATTTAGTGCGGGCATGATCCAGGCCATTATCCGTTTCAAGCGCGAACCCAATCAATAACTGTTGCGGTGACTTTATTTTGCCGAGTGCAGCAGCTATATCCGGATTTTTAACAAGTTTAATCACCGGGATTTCATCCGACTCACGTTTTATTTTTTTATCTGCGGCAATAGCCGGAGCATAATCTGCCACAGCAGCGGCCATAATAGCCATATCGCAATCCGGAAATTCCCGGCAACACACGTCAAGCATTTGTCCGGCACTCTCCACTTTAACAACTCTCACGGAAGGGACACTCGGTGCAATTGAAACCGGTCCTGAAACAATCACAACATCAGCGCCACGTCGTGCTGCCTCATCGGCAAGAGCATATCCCATTTTCCCGGATGAGAAATTACCGATGAATCTAACCGGATCGATGCGCTCGTAAGTGGGACCGGCTGTTATCATTATTTTTCTTCCTGCCAATGAATTACGGCAAGCTTTTCCGGCAAAATAGTTCTCGAGTGTATGCATTATATTCTCAGGCTCCTCCATACGGCCTTTTCCCACGAGATGGCTGGCAAGTTCTCCGGATGCCGGTTCAATGATAATATTGCCATAGCTTCTGAGCATATTTATATTTCTTGCCGTGGAGGGATGCGCCATCATGTCAAGGTCCATAGCCGGAGCTACAAAAACCGGTGCTTTTGCCGATAAATATGTTGTCACCAGCATATTATCAGCAACACCATTTGCCATTTTGGCAATAGTGGATGCCGTTGCAGGCGCAATAATCATGGCATCGGCCCAAAGGCCCAAATCCACATGAGAATTCCATTGACCTGTATTTGCAGTGAAGAACTCGCTGATAACAGGACGGCCACTTAAAGACGACAGCGTAACCGGAGTAATAAACTCCTTGCCATTAGGCGTTATCACAATCTGTACCTGGGCGCCGGCCTTTACCAAGAGGCGCAAGAGAGTCACAGACTTGTAGGCCGCGATACCTCCTGTTATCCCTAATATTATGTTTTTACCGTGAAGTGGAGATTCAGTCATAATCTTTATAAAAGATGCTCACTGCAAATTTAATGAACAATACATTTTATTTGCAACGTAATTTAATTCTTGTGAAAGCACGCTTTGTGTTGTTAGAGAAATCGCCTTGCATTATCCAGCTGTAATATCCCACATCCTTTCTAAGCACGTCCTCGGCAACCTTGCCTTTATACTTCCCGAAGTTAATGATCTCACGTCCATTCTCGTCATAAATCAAACGCCCCATAAGGTCGACATTATTATTCTGGGAAGAGAATTTAGACAAACCTTCGACGTCACATTCAAGGTCATCGTATTTTTCGAGCTGTGCAAGCAGAACCTCGTATGTAGCTCTGGTATCGGCATCGGCGCTATGTGCACCTGTAAGGTCCTTATCGCAATAGAAACGATATGCGGCAGTTAAGTTGCGCGGCTCTTTTTTATGGAAAATTGTTTGGACATCAACGAATTTAGCACGGGAAAAATCAAAATCCACTCCGGCACGTTGAAATTCCTCGTCAAGCATAGGTACATCAAACCTGTTGGAATTGAAACCGGCAATGTCGCAGCCTTCAAAAAGCTGAGCCAATGATTTTGCCAATTGCTTGAAAGTAGGCTCGTTTTTCACATCATCATCAGTGATATGATGCACAGCCGTAGCATCGGCCGGTATTGGCATTTCGGGATTAACACGACGGGTGCGTGCCACCTCAGAGCCATCTGGCATGAGTTTAATCAAGGAAATCTCCACGATTCTATCGTGAGTGATGTTTGTTCCGGTTGTCTCAAGGTCAAAGAAAACCAATGGACGTTTGAGTGATAATTTCATTATATCCTGTTGAACGGTTGTTAAAATCAAAACACTCCAATGAATTAAAACTCGCCCACAGTCATTGGCATAAGCAGCATAACAAGCTCTGTATCGGCCTTATCTTCTCCGGGTCGGAAAATACCAGGGCGTCCGGGGTCGGACAAAAGTATTGTAACATCCTGTGTTTTGATTGTGTTGAGAATTTCAACAAGAAAAGGTGCGCTGAACCCAATAATCAGTTTATCGCCGGTGAACGAGCAAGGAACATCCTCACGGGCCGAAGTCATCAAGTTATTATCCTGAGACTTAAGAATCATTTTATCCGGAGTAATCATAAACTTCTCAAGCCCGAATCCGGGGTCAACGAAAACACCCACACGACGTACGGCATTCAGCAGAGTCTGACGGTCGGCCGACAGCATAAGGTTGTTATTACGTGGAATCACTCTATTATAATCCGGAAAATTTCCTTGAATAAAACGACAATTGAACTGAATCAATTCATTCTCGAAAGTAGCGCTTTTAGAAGTAAGCGTAACAGTAACTTCATCCTCGGCACCAAACACAGACTTAAGAATATTTGCAGGCTTTGGAGGCACTATGCACGAGGCCGTGATACCGGGAGCCGAAGTGCGGTCAACAAACTTAACCAGTTTTCTTGTATCTGTGGCAACGAAAGTGATACCATCCGGCTTTATATCAAAGAACACGCCCATCATCATTGGCCTATAGTCGTCATTTGAAGCTGCGAACAAAGTGTTCTCAATACCCGATATCAGCTGAGATGCAAGACATTTGAAAACCTGAGGCTCAGCAGTGTCGTCCTCGGCTTTTTTATATTCGGGATATTCTTCGCCCGGCAAAGCGACAAAAGCATAATCGCCGCTTGAATAAACCACTTTTACATTCAGGTTATCGTCAACCTCGACAGAAATACCCTGCTCAGGAATTTCTTTGAGCAAATCGACAAATCTTTTAGCATCAACGCAAAACGAGCCACCACCTTCGGCACCGGTCACAGGCACACGCGCTGTAAGTGCATTTTCAACATCCGAGCCGCGCACAATAAGCGTGTCGCCGTCAAGTGCGATATAAAAATTATTAAGAATGGTCATTGCGTTTTTTGCATTGATCACCTTGCTTACGGCAGATGAATATGCATAAAGAGCTTTGCTTGAAACGTTAAATTTCATATATTAAGAATTAAAGTATTATACAACTGATAGAATTGCTTAAAGCGATTAAAAACTATAATAAAAAGTTCAAAAGTATGTTACCGTGCAAGATGCACAATACAATGCAAAAGTATAAAAAAACTCCGAGTTATCCATAAATAAACTAACATATTAAGATAAGTGTTTCAAATAAATGAAAACAAATGGTTTAAACTATCCAGTGACATTCCGGGAATAAAATTCAATCGGGCCACTTGAATGAAAAAGATAAATGATACACACAACAAAATCAATTAATCTGCAATGCAAATATACAACAAAGCCTTAGGCCATGTCAAGAGAAATGACTATTTTTAACACTATTTTAACAATCTAGCCTTTTAATTTATCTTATCTAATCCCAAATATTGAAACAGAGCCGATGCACATCTATCGCCATCAATAGCAGCCGAAACAATACCCCCGGCATAACCGGCACCTTCTCCGCATGGGAAAAGCCCTTTAACACGCAGATGCTGCAGAGATACATTATCGCGAGGGATACGAACAGGCGAAGATGTGCGTGTCTCGTCACCCACAAGCATAGCTTTATCCGTGAGAAAACCTTTTGACTTTTTACCAAACTCAACAAAACCCTTCTGCAGCCTTGAAGCAACTTCCACAGGCAAAAGCAAATCGAGGCGTGCCGAATGAACTCCAGGAGCGTAGGACGATGGCACAAGAGACTCCGACAGCCTGCCATTGACAAAATCTGTCATACGCTGTGCGGCAACATTCTGTGAGCCATCACTTTCATCAAAGAACGAAGTTTCAATTTGCTGTTGATACCACATCATGCGCAAAGGATGATCGCCTTTGACATCTTCCGGCAAAATTTCAACAACCATACCTGAATTTGCCCATTTAGTACCACGGTTTGACGGGGACATTCCGTTAACAACAATTTGTCCGGGAGCGCTTGCGGCAGGAATGATAAAGCCGCCCGGGCACATACAAAACGAGTATACGGCACGGCCATCCACACGTGTAAGCATAGAATACTCGGCCGGTGGCAGATACTTTCCTCTCCCGGCCGGAGAATGATATTGAATCCTGTCTATCAAATCCTGAGGATGTTCAAGTCTCACCCCAACAGCGATGCCTTTGGCCTCCAATTCAATACCGGCATCAAAAAGGCTCTGATACACATCGCGTGCCGAGTGTCCTGTAGCCAGAATCACCGGACCTTTGTATACTCTTTCACCGGCAGTCCTTACACCAACCACAGAATCGCCGTCTGTGAGCAGTTCCGCAACCCTGCAGTTGAACACAACATCGCCGCCACAGTCTAAAATTGTCTTGCGCATTGCCGAAATAACAACGGGAAGTTTATCTGTTCCTATGTGTGGATGCGCGTCAACAAGAATATCACGCGAAGCACCGTGCTGATGAAATATGTTAAGAATCTTATCAACAGGACCACGTTTTTTGCTTCGCGTGTATAATTTTCCGTCGGAAAAAGCTCCAGCACCACCTTCGCCAAAACAATAGTTTGAATCCTCATTCACAATACCTTGCCTTGATATAAGAGCCATATCCTTGCGTCGTTCCTCCACACACTTCCCTCGCTCAAGAACAATTGGACGCACGCCAAGCTCTATGAGTTTCAATGCTGCAAAAAGACCGGCAGGACCGGCACCAACAACAATTGCCTGCGGTGCGTTGTCCGCTACTTTAGCATACACAACAGGATGTGCGATATCGGCATCCGGCTCCAATCTGTCGATATGTACAGATATAGAGAGATTGACCATTACTTTGCGCTGACGTGCGTCTATGGAACGTTTTACGATATCAACCTTAACAATGCGGTTAACATCTATTGAGAGAACTGTAGAAACCTCCACTTTAAGGCGCAAAGGATTATATGCTACATCGGGAGAAAGGCGTAAATTCAAGGATTGAACCATAATATTGAAAATCAAAATATTATAAGGAGTAACAATACTCCACGTTTTTACATAACGCAACTGTCACGGATGGAGGTCAACACCCTCATTTGCAGGCGATCTGAAATGTTTGTCGGTGCGTCGCAGCAGAACAAAAGCTGTTACAATTGCCAGCACAAAAGCAAGTATATCAGAGCCGGTCATACTTGCCCATACACCCACAACGCCGTAGTAATGCGGCAATATCCAGAGCAATGGCAACAAGAATATGAGCTGACGTGTCAACGATAGAAAAATAGACGGAACCGGACGCCCTATCGACTGGAAGAAATTCTGAATGACAATCTGCGCACCAACAACAGGATAACAGATAAAATATACCCTGAAGCCTTGACGTGCAATTTGAATCATTGTCTCGTCTGTTGTGAACATCCGGCTAATTGTATCGGGGAAACATTCTGTAACAATCCAGCCAAAACCGGTAATGGCAGTGGCTATCCATATACCTTTGCGCAAAGTTTGTTTCACCCTGAGCCAGTTTCCGGCCCCGTAATTATATCCAAGTATCGGCTGCATGCCTTGTGTGACTCCAAAAACAATCATCACAAAAAACATTGTGGTACGGTTGATGATTCCATATGCACCGACAGCAATATTGCCCTCGGCGCCGGCATTATCAAGCAATGCCTTGTTTAGAAAAACCACAACCAGACACGCACAGCAGTTCATGAGAAAAGGCGACAGACCTATTGAATACATCCTTTTTATGAGCGAAGGGACAAACCACTTAAGTTTAAGATTAAAATGCACAATTGATTTCTTTGACATGAAATGATGCAAAACCCATAGGAAAGCAACAGTCTGTCCGCAGACAGTGGCCAACGCCGCTCCGGAGATTCCCCAGTCAAGGACAAAAATAAATATTGGAGCAAGAATAATATTAACCAGGACGGATAACAATGCCGAAGTCATGGCCTTGCGAGGATATCCTGTCGCACGCATCACATTATTCAGGCCTATAAACACATACATAAACGGTGTGCCCATGAGAATCACCCTCATGAATTCGCGAGCATATGGCAATGTCTGGTCTGTGGCACCAAAGAACACAAGAATCTCGTCAAGGAAAAGATAGGTGAGGCCGCCAAAAACAACAGCATGCAACAGACACACCGTAAGAACATTATTGACAACATCTGTTGCCCGGCCAACATTTTTTTGACCAAGAAAAATTGAGCTGACGGTTGCACCACCAACAGCAATCAATGTGCAGAATCCAATTACAAGATTCATAAGAGGAAATGTGATGGCGAGGCCGGAAATGGCCATTGGTCCCACCCCACGGCCAATAAAGATTGAATCCACTATGTTATATACCGAAGTTGCAACACTGGCTATGATTGCCGGCACGGAATATTGTACAAGGAGTTTTGATATGGAACGGGATCCCAATCCGGTTCCGGTGTCAGCAAGATGTTGAGATTGATTGTCAGACATATTTCAATGTGTTAAGATGTGCCGCAAAACAAAACTACTGATGCGCATGTTCCTTGCAAAAGGAATATATTGCAGCGACACATATACATTTCATCTTTATCAGCTACAAAATTAATAATAAAAACATGTTCACCGGTTAAAGGAGCAGAAAAACTTTGTAATTTTGCACCTTGATGCAAAAGAGAATATTCATAGTGGATATTCAACAACATTGCATCGATGGGTTCACAAACTTGTTTAGAACAAACATATATATATTTATTATGACAAACAAATGTGCCGCACTGTTCGATTTAGATGGTGTATTGGTTGATACCGAGAGTATCTATACCGAATTCTGGGACAGCATTGACAAACAATATCCAACCGGTATAGAAAATTTCGCACTGTTTATCAAGGGCAACACCTTGGGCAACATCCTGAACAAATACTTCCCGGACAAGAATGTGCAGGAACAAATAATCTCCATGCTTAAAGAACATGAGCGAACCATGAAATATCAGCTATTTGAAAGTGTCCTGCCATTTTTAGACAAGCTATGTTCGGCCGGTATAGGGTGCGCTATTGTCACAAGTTCCAACAAAATAAAAATGGAACATTTATTTGCTCAAATACCAGGATTTAAAGAATATTTTGATGCAATTATCACAGAAGAGAATGTGACACGTTCCAAACCTGACCCACAGGGATATCTAACCGCCGCAAAAGCCTTGGGGTGTGAACCTGAGGACTGTTATGTTTTTGAAGATTCGTTAGCCGGACTGGAAGCCGGACGCCGCTCCGGAGCAAAAGTTGTTGCACTTGCAACAACCAATCCCAGGGAACTGCTTATTGACAAAGCCGACATTATAATTGATGATTTTAAGGAGCTTTCCGTTAATACTCATGCAACAAATGGGAAAATATCAATTGTAGTTTCATAAATAAAAGAGGACAAAGGCAGTATACGTGGCCCGAATATATCCGGATAAATGAGTTGATATCTCTTTGAAATATTTGGAGAGAGAGTGTGTGTGTTTGTTCAGTAAACCTATGGAATCGCAAGGTTTTTGCGTAGATAATTGATGAATTTAATTGAGCCGAGTTTTTTGTCCAGAAGGGATTTAACTTGTTCCACCCCCTTATCGAACATAAAATTTCTATCGTAACACTCAAGCACATCTTTTAAAATCTGAAGACAACCTTCAAGCAAAGGCGTGCGCATAAACATGATGGATTCATAATAGATTATGAGTTGAGCGGCATAAATCTGAAGATTGATACAGCTCTCCACACTGCAACCGTATACGGAGAATTCCTTAATGAAACCTTTGATTTTTGATATCCGCGCCATGGATCTGCCATATTTTCCGCGTGATATTTCTTTAGCTATTTTATCACTATATTTTCTGTAAAGCTTATCTTCATCCGGATTACAATAAAAATCGAGATAGATTTTGGCATCCTTGCACTTTGAATAAACATCGAGCAACAATTGAGTGAGCTGCTCCCCGTTTAAATTTGAAATTTCTTTTTTTAGCTGTGTTTTTGACATGTGCAAATGTTGATGTGGCGCTGTTGAAGAAACTAAGATAATATGGGCGCCTGCCCAAAGTTAGCAAAAATAAATCACGCCCCAAAATGTTTTGTAACATCAGAGGCGTGATTAGATGTTTTTATTGATGAATTATTTATTTTTCATTTTTCAACCAGCGGTCAAACCAGCGGAAGAATAGTCGCTGCCACATGATGGCGTTCTGCGGTTTGAGTATCCAGTGGTTTTCATCGGGGAATAGCACCATTTCAGCCGGTATGCCACGAAGCTTGGCGGCATTGAATGCCATCTGACCCTGAGAAGAAAGGATTCGATAGTCGAAATCGCCATGAGAGATTGCTATAGGAGTATCCCAATTGTCAACAAATTTATGAGGAGAATATTTGAAAGTGCGTTGGGCCACAGCATTATCTTTTTCCCAGAAAGCGCCGCCCATATCCCAGTTAGCGAACCACATTTCCTCAGTTTCGAGATATTGAGCCTCCATATTGAAGATTCCGGCATGAGCCCATAGAGCGGCAAAACGATGGTTGTGGTTACCGGCGAGCCAATAGATAGAGAAACCGCCGTAGCTTGCTCCTGTAGCACCCACACGTTTTGAATCGATTGCGGGAATTGTTTTCAAAGCATTATCAATGGCGGCAAGATAGTCGGCCATGTTTTGTCCGGGATAATCCTTAGAGATCTGCTCTTCCCATTCTGTTCCAAAACCGGGAACACCGCGACGATTTGGTGCAACAACAACATAACCGTTAGAGCCCATGAGCGCAAGATTCCAACGATAGCTCCAGAACTGGCTCACAGCGCTTTGAGGTCCACCTTGGCAATACAGTATGGCAGGATATTTTGCATTTGCATTTTTATCAAATTCGGGAGGATAGACCACCCATGTGAGCATTTCCTTGCCATCGGTTGTGGGTGTTTTGGTGGCTTCGACGGTTGGCATTTTAACTTGTGCAAAAATATCGTCATTAACCTTTGTGAGAGTAGACACCTGAGACACCGCTTTTTTGCCACGACCTTTGAGTGTTACTTTAACAACTTCATTGGGTCGGAGCATGGAATGAGACATAGACACCAGAGTTTTACTGTCAACGGGACTGAGCGAGGTATAGTCGCAAATTCCGTCAGCTACAGTTGTAACCGTGCGATTCTCAACATTTATATTGAATATTGGGGCAGTACCTTGATGGTATGCGATAAACCAGATGTTTTTTGAATCCGGATTCCAACAGAATTCCTCGATTGTATAGTCCCAATCAACAGTTAAATCGGATTTGTTACCGGTTTTCAGATCAAGAATAAACAGACGATTCTTATCAGCCTCATATCCATCACGTTCCATAGACAACCAGGCTAATTTGGTGCCATCGGGCGAAAATGCCGGAGCTGTGTCGTAACCCATCATGCCCTCTGTGAGATTTTCTGTTTTGCCTGTTTCAAGATTATACTTGTAGATATCGGAATTGGTTGATATTGCATATTCCACGCCTTTCTTTTTGCGAGAGACATAAACAAGGCCTTTAGAGTCCGGAGTCCAAGCCAGGGATTCAACGCCCCCAAATGGACGCATTGGAGCTTCGTATGGCTCGTCAATCATCACATCTTTAATCTCTCCAATTGATTGTCCATCGAATGTAGCTACAAACGGATGTGGGATTGCAGTTACCCACTCGTCCCAATGTTTATACATGAGGTCGTCAATGACTTTACCGGTTGCTTTTGGCAGGTCGGGATAGATATCGGCAGCTGTTCTGGTAAATTTAATGGTTTTTATCAACGCAATCATTGACTGATCCGGCGACAGAAGGAACCCTTCGATGCCACCGTCAACCTTAGTCACCTGTCTGCGGTCGGAACCATCAGGATTCATAATCCACATTTGAGGTTTGCCATCAGAGCCTGCATAGATGAAAGCGATGCGTTCCCCGTTGTCTATCCATACAGCCTGAGACTCGCTTTTGGGAGTGCGCGTGATTCTGGTTAGTCCTGAGCCGTCTATATTCATTATATAGAGGTCGGCATTGGATGCGTTTTGTTCAACACTTTCATAAGAAATGCTGAAAAGTACTTTTTTCCCGTCAGGGGAAACTTGGGGTGATGACACACGTCCAAGAGCTTCAAGAGCATCAATATCGAACTTCCCTGTTGCAGACTTGAAGTCGGTCCGTTCAATAATTGGCTGTTCATCATCAGCAGCAAAGGCCGAAGTTGCCATAAGCATTGCTGTTGCGCTCATAATCAAAGATTTGGTTAATTGCATAATGGATAATTAAGTTAATAATTATATTTATTTATGTTTGTTTTTGTTTGCTTTAGCTGGCACAGTTTTTTGGAAATTTGTTTTTTTAGCGCAGTTGCGGCTTTTAGTGGTGTACAGATTGTTCTTGTTGTCTGTTCTGATTCTGTTATTCGCTTGATATGCCGGGAATAACTTTGCCGCTATGTCGCCGCGTCCAAGCCTGCGCAGGGTATCGGTTATTTCTTTTCGATATTGAGGGTCGTACCAGAAGAAAAATTTGCGTTGGTCGAGTTTTTGCTTTGGAGATGTTGCGGTATAAACTTTCTCTCCTGTATATGGATGCACTCCTGAATAATATATCTCCGAGGCAACTGTCATTGGTGTGGGGGTGAAATCCTGCACTTGCTCCAGATGCAGACCAAAATCTTTTGTTTTTGCTGCAAGTTCGGCCATATCAACCTCCCGGCATCCAGGATGCGAAGAAATAAAATACGGGATAAGCTGTTGTTTCAAACCCGATTTTTGATTCACGTCATCGAAAATGCGCTTAAACTCACCATACAATTCAAATGAAGGCTTGCGCATTATTTCCAGGACATGAGATTCTGTATGTTCCGGGGCCACTTTAAGGCGTCCGGACACATGATGTTCAATCAGCTCGCGATTATATCGTCTTTTTACGGCGTCGACTCCGGGGTTTCCGGTTGGATACATTGAAAGGTCGTAGCGAACCCCACTGCCGACAAATGATTTTTTTACAGCCGGCAGAGCATCGACACTATGATAGATGTCGAGCAAAGCCGAATGGTCGGAATTGAGATTCTTGCAAGGCACAGGGTGCAGACACGACGGGCGCAGACACTTATCGCATATTGAGGTATCTTTGCCCCCGATAGAATACATGTTGGCAGATGGTCCGCCAAGGTCAGAAATATAGCCCTTGAAGTCCGGCATCTCTGTAACAGCCTTAACCTCTTTCATTATTGAATTTTTGGAGCGCGATGCAACAAATTTACCCTGATGCGCAGAAATTGTGCAAAAGGCACATCCACCAAAACAGCCTCTGTGAAGGTTAACAGAATGTCGGATCATTTCATAAGCAGGGATACGTTTACCCTTGTAGCGCGGATGTGGCAGACGTGTGTATGGCAAATCGAATGACGCATCAATCTGTCCCTGTGTCATTGCCGGATACATGGGATTCACCTTGACGGCACAATTGTCGTATTCCTGCCATATTGCAAGTCCACCGGAACGGGAATTTGATTGTTGCTCAATATGCTTGAAATTGGCGCTCTGCAATCGGGAATCCCTAATACAATCGTGCCAACTGTTGAGCACAATGTTGTTGTTATCGGTTGCTACGGGGAGCTCAGATAAAGGGCGACGCACCACTGTCTGGCGGATGTTGACTATATCCCGGACAGGTATTCCGCTTTCCAATGCTTTAGCAATCTCAACCATGGTTTGTTCGCCCATTCCATAGCTAATGATGTCGGCCATGGAATCAATTATAATGGATGGTCTCAGCTTATCTTGCCAATAGTCGTAATGCGAGAGGCGTCGCAATGAAGCTTCAATACCGCCGGCAATGACAGGAACCTCCGGGAACAGCTTTTTTAATATATTAGAATATACAATAGTGGGATAGTCCGGACGATGCCCGTGACGTCCGTCGGGAGTATACGCATCGTCCGAGCGGCGGCGGCGGTTGGCAGTGTAATGATTCACCATTGAATCCATTGCACCGGCAGATACGCCGAAAAAAAGCCGTGGCCTGCCAAATTTTTTAAAATCGCGCAAATCGTCCTGCCAGTTTGGCTGAGGCACTATGGCAACCCTATATCCGGCGTCTTCGAGCGTGCGTCCAATCACAGATGCGCCAAAAGAAGGGTGGTCAACGTATGCATCGCCGGAAAAAATAACAACATCAACATAATCCCAGCCACGTGCTTTCATCTCCTTAACAGATGTTGGCAACCATCGCCGGGAGTCTAATAACGGTATCTGGTGTTGGGTAAGAGACATCATTAATGTTCTTTAGTGCGCATGTTTTCAATGCGCTGTTCCATTTTAATAATTTCGTCGCGAAGTCTTGCGGCCTCAATAAATTGCATTTCTTTTGCAGCATCTCTCATTTGCCGGCGCATAATTTCCACCTGATGCATCAATTCATCGGCACTCATATATGCGATAACCGGATCGGCGGCAATGTCTTCAAGTCCAGAATCAAACTCGGCATACGCAGCTTTAGCAGCCTTACGTCTATTAGCAGCGGCATCTTTATTCTTGTGTTGATTGGCATTGGCATAGAAATCCGTGACATCGTCGGGGTCTTCTCGGCCAATAATAGCGTGTCGTGCTTTTACAATGGCCTGTGGGGTGATGTTGTGCTCTGTATTATAGGCCATTTGTATGGCACGACGGCGTTCAGTCTCGTCCATAGTTATCTGCATGGACTCCGTTATATGGTCGGCGAACATTATAACCCGTCCATTAAGATTACGCGCAGCACGTCCAACAGTTTGGGTCAAAGACCTTTGGCTACGCAAAAAGCCCTCTTTATCGGCATCAAGTATGGCAACGAGCGACACCTCAGGCAAGTCAAGTCCCTCTCTCAGAAGATTCACCCCAATAAGCACATCAATAACCCCGGCCCTAAGGTCGTCAAGTATTTTTATGCGGTCCATTGAGGTTACATCGCTATGGATATAGGCGGTTTTAATGCCCAGTTTAAGCATATAGTCGTTTAGTTCCTCGGCCATCCTTTTTGTAAGCGTTGTAACAAGAGTGCGCTCTCCACGCTCTATGGTGACATTTATTTCCTCTATCAATCTGTCAACCTGATTTGTGGTTGGGAGAACTGTAATTGTCGGGTCGAGCAAACCTGTGGGACGTATCACTTGCTCAACTATAACACCCTCCGAGCGCATAAGCTCATAATCGGCCGGAGTTGCCGAAACATATATTGTTTGATTTGTGAGACTTTCAAACTCTTCAAAGGTCAACGGCCTGTTGTCGAGTGCCGCTTCGAGCCTAAAACCATAGTTAACAAGATTTTCCTTGCGGGAACGGTCTCCACCATACATGGCTCGTATCTGAGGCAATGTCACATGGCTTTCATCTATGATGGTCAGGAAATCCTTGGGGAAATAATCCAGCAGGCAGAAAGGTCTCATTCCGGGCGAGCGGCCATCGAAATAACGGCTGTAGTTTTCAATACCTGAGCAATGGCCCACTTCCTTAATCATCTCCACATCGTATGTTACACGTTCATACAGCCTATTGGCTTCAAGCAATTTAGCCTCGCGGTTAAAAGCTTCGACCTGTTCGCCGAGATCAAGCTGAATCTGGGCTATAGCTGCCGCCTGACGCGCAGGAGAAGTAACAAACAGATTAGCCGGATAGATATTCATCTTGTCGTGTCGGCCCATTGTAACACCATCATCAGGATGCAACGCCGTTATACTCTCTATTTCATCGCCCCAGAAACAGATTCTAATAACAATATCTTCATAGGCAAGGCGAACATCAACCGTATCGCCCTTGACCCTGAATGTGCCACGTGCCAAGTTAATCTCACTGCGGCTATATAACGCATTCACAAGGTTTCTGAGGAGCTGATTACGGCTTATTTTCATGCCAACTTTAATCTCAACCGCACTCTGGTGAAAATCTTCGGGATTCCCCATGCCATAAAGACACGACACAGAGGACACCACAATAACATCCCGTCGTCCGGAAAGCAAAGCAGACGTTGTTGAGAGCCGCAACCGGTCTATTTCCTGATTAATCATCAAATCTTTTTCGATGTATTTATCAAGATTTGGGATATAGGCCTCGGGTTGATAATAGTCGTAATACGAAATAAAATATTGCACCGAGTTCCCAGGAAAAAAAGATTTCATCTCGCTGTAAAGCTGAGCTGCGAGAGTTTTATTGTGGCTGAGGATTAGCGTTGGCCTATTCACTTGTTCTATGACATTAGCCATAGTAAAGGTTTTTCCGGAACCGGTAACACCAAGAAGTGTCTGTCCACTACGCCCCTCCTCAAGACCTTCTACCAGCTGGGCAATGGCTTGAGGTTGATCTCCTGTTGGTTTATATTCTGATTCAATTTTGAAATCCATATCTAAAAAGACAAAAAAAACGCACATGCCTGATTTGCAAAGTTACAAAACTTTCGTCAGCATATCAACAAGGCTTGAAACAAAGATTGTTAATGTCACAAAAAAATCATTGTTTTATGGGTTGATACAAAAACTTATTTATAATTTTGTAGAGTTTCCCATTAAAATCAGTTGATTTAGAATTAATTGCCAATAGTTAAGCCTATATACATATACCCTCCATGAGAAAACAAATCATATCGCTATTGATTTTTTGTTTACCTTTGATTGCTTTTTCAAATAACAAGCTCGACAACTCTTCTAAAATATTTCTGGCCAATTATAAGTCGGCGGCGCAAAAGAATAACTCCTGCAAACGCAGCATACCCAACAAGCTCCACACCACCCGGGATATAGATGATGATGCATCGGTAGTTTCGGCATTAATCACTCTCAACAACAACCAGTCGCTCTGTGAACTTGACGCATACAACATCAGCATCATAGCCACAGCCGGAGACATGGCACTTATTTCCGGCAATCTTGAAGATTTAATCGCGGTATCAGAAAGCACTTTTGTAAAAGCATTTTCATTCGGTGGCAACGAAGACCCACTTCTTGACAAAGCCAGACAAAGCAGCAGCATCCAGCAGGCACACAATGGCGAGACGTTGCCGGCATCATTCAAGGGAACCGGCGTGATTTGTGGAATATTTGACCATGGGCTTGATCCAAATCATATAAACTTTTATAACAGCGACTTGTCGTCCACAAGAATAAAATCGCTGTTCCACTTCAATGGGCGCTACGGGTCCTCAATCAGTTACACCTCCGCGGAAGAAATTGCCTCATTTACAACCGACAAAAAATCAACAAGCCATGGCACTCATACACTTGGATGCATGGCCGGAGGTTTCAACCTGGCACCTGACTATACATCAGGAATAGAGGGTTCATACGCATATATTTTTTCTCCCTCGGCAAATAAAGCCACCATCACAAGCGCCCGTAAATTCCCCTTTTATGGCTCGGCTCCGGAAGCCGACATAGTTGCTTGCTGTGGAGAATTCTACGATGCCAATATAATAGGGGCTGTCTCGAAAATAATAAACTACGCGAAGGAAGCTGCACAGCCTGCAGTAATAAATCTCTCGATAGGTGCAATTCTTGGTCCTCGCGACGGCTCGGATGCCACTGCCCGTTTTCTTAACAATCAGGCGTCCGATGCTGTAATATTTGTTTCAGCTGGCAACGACGGAGACAAAAAAGTTTCCATCTCGCAGGAGCTGTCCCCGGAGAAGACCTCTATATGCACACTTCTTGGCCCATCCGGAGATATATCAGGAGTTGTTGATATATGGAGCAGCACCAGCTCCCCTTTTGTGTTCTCCCCGGTTATTGTAGACAAAACAACCGGAAAAATTGTATTCCGCTATGATTGCAATGAAGTCACAGAAAGCGCGTTGGCGATAGTCACCAAAACTTATGATGATGATAGTTTCATATACAACGATGTTATGGACGAGGCATTTGAAGATGGTTATTTTCAGTTCAGCACATCAAACAACTCCGCCACAAATAATAGATACAGCTGCCAACTTTCATTTGATTTTGTGCGCAACAAAGCATTGAATCCGTCCGGTAATCTTGTGCCGGGGATAATTATCGCCGGTGAGGCCGGAAGCCGCATAGACATTGCCATGCGAACAAATAACGCCGAGTTTGCAAGCATGGGTATCGACGGCTGGGAAGACGGCAATGGTTCCATGACAATAAATAACCTTGCTTGCGGTAACAATATCATCTCTGTGGGCGCATATACCTCAGCCGACAAATGGCCAACATTAAACGGAAACATTTATAAATATACAATCGGGAACTATGAGTTGGACAAGGTATGCGAATTTTCAAGTTATGGCAAAACAGTAAACGGACGCACTCTCCCGGATGTATATGCCCCCGGAGCATCAATAATATCGTCATATTCAAAAGATTATATTGAGGCAAACAATCTATCCAATGATAATATAAGCGGACGAATCAGTTTTAACGGACGCAACAGCTATTGGGTGGCCGACCAAGGGACCTCAATGGCAAGCCCCATTGCTGCCGGGATAGCCGCTTTATGGCTAGAAGCCGACCCCACACTGACGCCGGATAAAATTTTGGAAGTGATAAACGCCACCTCCGACAATGCGGATACCGCCAGCACAGAAAACAATGCACCAACAGCCAGAAAAATCAATGCAGCAGCCGGTCTCAAATACATTCTCAAACAAGCCGGGCTACAAAATATAACACCTAATGCAGAACGTGCCATCATAACACCAAAAGCTTCCAATGTTTATGAAGTTTTTATTCCCGGAAAGAATATGGTATCAGTCAATATTTACAATACAAGCGGACAACTTGTATCCCGGCAGAGAGAAAAAGGAGATACTATATTGATTGACACAAACAATCTCCACAAAGGAATATATATCCTTAATGTGGATGACGATGGAAACACAACCCGACGCATTATTGTCAATTGAACATACACATTAAAAGAATATCTATAATTAATATATGTATAAATATAAACCTTACGGCCACACACTTATTATTGTATTGGCAATAATCCTCACCGGCAACATACACTCGGGCATTTTTGATGCACGGTCGAAAGTGAGTCTGACAACACCATTCAACAAAGAAAGAAAAAAATCACACATCCTGGCTTCAAATGATTCAACAACCACCAGATATGTGCCCATAGTCATGGAGTTGAATGACGCAACCGATTTAAAAGACCTTGAAATGCTTGGATGCATAATCATGCGCCAACGGGAAAACTTTGTGATAGCTTGCGTTCCCGAAGAGAATATCGACGACATTGAACATTGGGGAAATATCTGCGCCGCATCCTGCAACACAAACATGACACTTACCGATAAAGCCAGGGAGTTCTGCTTTATTGACCATGTCCATCAATACAATAACACTTCCGGCGTATTCGAGGGTTACAGCGGCAAAGGTGTGGTTACCGGATTCTGCGACATAGGGTTTGATCCCGGACATGCATCATTTAGAGACAGGATAGGACTGATGACAGACTACCGCCTGACCGAAGGGAAAAGATTACTCTATGACACGCCAATGGATATATACTCAGTAGAAACAGACCGGGACATAGAGACTCATGCCACCCACGTAGCAAACATAATGGCCGGAAGCAATATTGGGACCCCATATTACGGTGTTGCCCCCAAATCCACCATTGTTGCAACAACGAGCGATCTTTACGATGCATCGTTGCTTTGCGGAATTGAAGATATAATTGAATATGCAAAATCCAAGTCAATGCCGTCCGTTGTAAACATATCTGTCGGCTCATTCACCGGCCCACACGACGGAAGTGACATTGTAAGCCGCTATCTCGAATTACTGTCAAAAGAAACAACCATCTGCTTTTCGGCCGGTAATTTTGGTGACGCAAGAATCTACTATACTTACACCTTCAACGATAAAGAACGCGAGACAATAGCAACTTTTATTGAAAACAGGTACACATGGAACGGAATGGAACTTGACGGGTTATGCGACTTCTGGAGCGAGAATGAAAACGAATTCGAGGTTTCTGTCATGGTATGGGATTATGTAACCGCTAAGCCTGTTTATGAATCGTCTTGGCTTGGGCAGGGAGACTTTACATCAATAATTGATTGTGATGCAAATGAAGTTCTTTCAAACATATATCCCAAAGGTAAAATAGCACTAAGCGGAGGCATAAATCCACAGAACGGCAGGTATAATATAGCCGTGGGCTACAGTCTCAAAGCCACAGAAATGCGCCCATCCACCAAATGGAGCCGTTACTACACCGCTTTGCGTGTGAGAGGCGGAAAAGGCGTGAAAATACATGCTTATTGCGACGGAAGCAACACAATATTTCATCCCTCCGGTATAAAAGACTGTATTTCGCCCGACGTAAAAGGACACATATCAAATTTCTGCACAGCCAAAGGCGTGATTTCCGTAGGAGCTTTCAACAGCCGGAATTCAGTTCCTGTTATCAATGAACCTGACAAAATCTATAATTTCAATGTCCCCGGTGTTGCCACATGGAGTTCCTGGGGGAATGTATTCAACTCACAAAAGCTTCCGCACTTCTGCGCGCCCGGTAATTATCTGGTATCGGCCTTGAGCAATGCCTATTACACAAAAAACGAAGACACAACTGTCAGCTACGATTACTTTTCGGACGGCAGACACAACATGTACTATCCCCAATGCGGCACATCAATGGCCTCGCCAACAGCTGCCGGCATATTTGCACTATGGCTGGAGGCCGACCCCACCCTTTCATCCAAAGACCTGCTGGACATAGCCACTTCTACCGCTTGCAGCGATTTCATTGACAGCGATGACATAAGATGGGGCGCCGGACTTATCAATGCCCGCGCCGGGCTGGAAAAAGTTATTAAAAATGCATCTGTAACACAAATGCCGGATTCAAATCATTTTAACATAACAACAAACAACGGAATTATCACCATAACTATCCCCGGCATAGAAAATCCACAATACCACATCTATGGCATTACAGGCGCAGCATATCCCCCCGGAGCCAGTCTGTCGCCAGGCATATACACAGTTTTTATCCCCGGCAATAATTTTAAGGACGGCACAAGCCGAACAGTGAAAACAGCTGTCAAATAAGAGTGTGATATCCAAAACTCTATCCGATAATAGAGAAAGCCATTGCTATTTATTCCAAAAATTATTAAATTTGCAATTCTATTGAAAGGTAATTTTCCTTTGTCAATATACACATTAAAATCATACAAACATAACACAGAAATGAAAAATGTAGTAACCCGTTCATTATCCGGGATTGTATATATTGCAATAATTGTAGGGGCCATATTGGGTAGCGGTTGGTGGTTTTATGCACTTACCGGGTTACTCACAATATCCGGAACACTTGAATATCAACGGCTCGGATCTCAAAAAAGCGGAACAGAAACGCCGTTGCCAATACGCTCGCTTGACATGATAGGCGCACTGTTAATCTGGGCCATTGTACCGTCATGGAGCTATCCGGAAACAATCGGCATAGAGTCACTGAGCATAATCATGGAGATTATTTTTACAGTTCTTGCTGTATTAGGCCTGCTATTGGCATTGTTTGTGGTTTTGAGAATGTCAGCATCGATTTTTGATTCAAACGAAGATTCATGGGCATCTGTTGGCAGATCGTTTCTTGGTTTGGTTTATATAGCGTTTCCCCTGTCAATCCTCAACATATTTACATGGACCAACTCCGGCATGGAATATGTATTGATGATGTTCATTATGATATGGCTCAATGACACAGGAGCATACTGCGTTGGTTCGCAATTTGGCCGTCGTCGGTTGTGTGAGCGCCTTTCTCCCAAAAAATCATGGGAAGGATTTTGGGGCGGCATGATATTCTGCATTTTGTCAGGCTTGATCTATGCTTTAGTATTTTCAAACGGTTCAAATATATTTGCATGGTGCCTGTTTGGAGTTCTCACATGCGTGATGTCAACCATAGGTGATTTGTTTGAATCAATGCTCAAACGGTTGGCCGGAGTTAAGGATTCCGGGAATCTTATTCCGGGACATGGCGGAATACTTGACCGCATAGACTCTCTGCTGTTTGTAGCCCCTGTGTGCGCAGTTTATTGGTTTACCGTATCTTTGTTTTAAACAATACTAAATTACCTCAACAGCATAAACAAAACGCCATTATGCAATGTATCTACTTTTGAATAAAAATCTCAAAAGAACATACAACCCAACGATATCAACACATAGAAAACAACATAAATAAATAACATAAAACTATATCTAATGAAAAATGAAGAATTAATTGCTGAAGTAACAGCCAAAGCAAAGACCTGGATAAATGGTGGTTATGATTCAGAAACCAAAGCTGAGGTTCAGCGCATGCTTGACGCTGAAGACAAGACAGAACTTATAGAATCGTTTTACAAGGATCTGGAATTCGGTACCGGAGGCTTAAGAGGAATCATGGGTGCAGGATCAAACCGCATGAACATCTATACGGTTGGTGCCGCCACACAAGGATTAGCCAACTATCTTAAAGAAGCATTTGCCGATCTTCCCCAGATAAGCGTAGTTGTTGGACATGATGTTAGAAACAATTCAAGAAAATTCGCAGAAGTTGTTGCCAACATCTTCTCTGCCAACGGCATCAAGGTGTATCTTTTTGACAGCTTCCGCCCCACCCCTGAGCTCTCCTTCGCTATCCGCCATCTCGGATGCCAGAGCGGCGTGAATGTGACAGCTTCGCACAACCCCAAAGAATACAACGGATACAAAGCATATTGGGCCGATGGCGCACAGGTGCTCGCCCCACATGATGTCAACATCATTGATCATGTGAACAAAATCACAGATGTAGCCGACATAAAATTCAATGGCAACCCTGAACTGATTGAAATAATCGGCGAAAAAATGGACGAGGATTTCCTTGCCGCAGTTAAGACACTGTCACTTGACCCGGATGTGATTAAACGCCATGCCGATTTGAAAATTGTATACACTCCAATCCACGGAACAGGTGTGAAACTTGTGCCTGCATCACTGAAAAATTATGGTTTCACAAATATAATCCACGTTCCCGAACAGGACATCCCTTCAGGAGATTTCCCAACAGTTGTTTCTCCAAACCCGGAAGTTCCATCGGCTATGGCAATGGCTATTGAAAAGGCAAAAGAAACCGATGCCGACGTTATATTCGCATCCGATCCCGATGCAGACCGTATTGGATGCGTGGCACGTGACACCAACGGCGAGTATGTTATGATTAACGGCAACCAGATTGTTATGATTCTGTTGAACTATATCATGACTCGTAACCGTGAGCTTGGCCTGCTCAAAGGAAATGAATATGTTGTCAAAACCATTGTAACAACAGAAACCATTAAACGTATTGCCGATGCACAAGGCATTAAAATGTTTGACTGCTACACCGGATTCAAATGGATTGCCGCCGTTATCCGTGAGCATGAAGGCGTTGCACGCTATCTTGGCGGCGGCGAAGAATCATACGGCTTCCTTGCCGAAGATTTCGCCCGCGACAAAGACTCGGTATCTGCAATTTCGCTTATGGCAGAAATAGCCGCATGGGCAAAAGACCGCGGTATGACCTATATGGACATGCTGAAGGACATTTATCTCACCAATGGATTCTCTCACGAAGAAGGTATTTCTGTAGTGCGTCCCGGCAAAACCGGTGCCGATGAAATCAAAGCCATGATGGTGAATTTCCGCAGCAATCCACCTAAATCTCTTGGAGGTTCGGAAGTTGTAACAATCAAAGACTACGATACACTTGAAGTTACAGACCTCAAAACCGGAGAGAAACAAAAGATGGACTTCCCTGCCACATCAAACGTACTCCAATTCTTCACTGCCGAAGGCTGCAAGGTTTCTGTACGCCCGTCTGGAACAGAACCTAAAATCAAATTCTATATAGAAGTACGTGAGACAATGGACTCTGTTCAGGATTATGACAATGCCAACAAACGCGCTGAAAATAAAATCAATCAAATTAAAGCCGACCTTGGTATCTGACGTAATTACACCGGCATAATCTACGGCCGATAAACACATATTACATAAGCCCCTGATGGAACTGAATTTACTGCACTTCCATCAGGGGCTTATTTTAACGCAATGCCATAACCCCATTGCTGACGCCCAAAGACATTGCCGTTGAAACCATTTTTTTACCAAAGGCTTTTGAATATCGATGAGATTGATTAACTTTGTACGATAATAATAAAAGCAAATAAAATGGCATTGTTCAGCGACAATGAATTTGAATCAATAACACACTTCGCCGGACTTTTATCAGAGGTCCGGAACGTAGTTATCACATGTCACCTGTCACCTGATGGTGATGCAATGGGGTCATCTTTAGCGTTGGCCCGTATCCTTGCCAATATGGGGATTAAATCCAGGGTTGTCACGCCCGACGAACCAAACCGCAACCTACAGGTTTTACCCGGATTTGAAAACGTGCTGAGTTTTTCGCGGAATCAAATTGCCGTTGAACGGTTTCTAAAAGAAGCCGACATGGTTATTTGCCTTGATTTCAACGGATTGTCTCGTCTAAGCCGACTTGAATCCGCTGTGGCTGCCGTAAAATGTCCAAGGATATTGATAGACCATCACCTGTATCCGGAGAAAGACAGTTTTGCAATCTCAATATCAAAACCTGAGAGATCATCGACATGCTCACTACTTTATTCCGTGCTGTCTGCTGCAAATCTATCACAATATATTGACACAGAAGCCGCCACTTGTATTCTGGGCGGTATGATGACCGACACCAACAACTTCAGCCACAACGCCAATCATCCGGAAGACTATTTGATAGTTTCCGACCTTGTTGAACGTGGTGCCGACAAAAACAGCTTATACAATAAGCTATTCAACACATTTTCGGCTAATTGCCTTAAACTCAACGGCTATGCCATCTCAAAGAAAATGAAGGTATATCCGCAATACCATGCAGCGATGATAACCCTTAGCCGCGACGAGCTAAATTATTATCACTACTCAAAAGGAGACACAGAAGGCTTGGTTAACAAACCACTGTCAATACCGGGAGTTATTTTCAGCTGCTATCTGCGCGAAGAAAGCGAATATATTAAAGTTTCCATGCGCTCAACCGGAGATTTCCCGGTTGACATTGTGTGCTCCGAATCATTTGGCGGTGGCGGCCACAAAAATGCCTCGGGCGGAGAATTTCACGGCACCATGGAAGAAGCCGTATCCCTGTTTGAATCCCTGCTCCCGGAGCTAAACAAAAGATTTATAAACAATCAACAATAACCATCTCCTCAAAACAAATTAGCACCCACAATTTAAATATGACAAAAAATAAAACCGCAATAAAAACAATGCGATTCCTTACAATTTCATTTTTTGCAACACTCTTGAGTATCTACACAACATCTTGCAATGATTCAAAATCGTTCTCGGAGCTGCTCACAGAGGAAAACAAATCTGTCAACATGTTTCTTGTGGACCAACGTGTTTCCAATGAAATTCCCCAAGACACAAATTTTGTATTTGAATATGGCGAAGATGCACCATATTATCCTCTTGACGAAGATGGAAACATGTATATGCAGGTAATAAAACCCGGGACAAAAGGCAATTATGCAAAAGAGAATGAAATAATTTACTTCCGATACACCAGATACAGTCTTAACAATTACAACGGCACACTTGGCCCGGGCTCAGGCAACGAAGACAATATGCAGAGCAATGCCTGGTTCCGTTTCCAGAATTTCACACTGCAATCAACAGCACAGTGGGGTTCAGGCATACAACAGCCACTCCTGTATCTGCCCATTGACTGCGAAGTGAATATAGTTATAAAATCGCAATATGGCATTTACGAAGAAACATCGTATGTTGTTCCGTTCCTGTATCGTCTGCGCTACTATCGCCAGCGCACATAATACAAACCGGATTGCCACAACCAAACACCTAAATATAAACAAATACCATTGAATTACCCCAATACAAAACATAATTCCGGACTGCAAAACCGGTGATAATAATCCACGAAACAAAAATTCCCCAAATAATAACCTTACTATTATGACGCTTATAAAGTCAATTTCCGGTATAAGAGGCACTATCGGAGGCTGCCCCGGACAAGCTCTAACTCCCATTGATATTGTTAAATACACTGCAGCTTATGCAACATTCATAGACCGCACCACCACACGGCCGTACAGAACTATTGTTGTGGGCCATGATGCAAGAATCTCCGGTCCCATGGTTATAGACGTGGTTATAGGAACATTAATGGGCATGGGATTTGATGTTGTGAACATTGGTCCGGCATCAACCCCAACCACAGAAATTGCCGTGGTGCTTGAAGAAGCATGCGGCGGACTTATTTTAACAGCTTCGCATAATCCCAAGAACTGGAATGCACTTAAATTATTGAATGAAAAAGGCGAATTCCTATCGGCGGACGAAGGTCAGGAAGTATTGCGCATTGCAACAGAGCACGACTATGAATTTGCCGATGTTGACTCATTGGGACATCACCTGAAGAACAACACATACAACCGCCGACACATACAAAAAGTGCTTGCCCTGGACCTTGTTGACGTTGATGCAATTAAAAATGCAAACTTTACTGTTGCCGTAGATGCCGTCAACTCGGTAGGTGGAGTTGTTATTCCGCAACTGCTCCGTGCACTGGGTGTGCAAAATGTAATTGAGCTGAACTGCGATCCAACCGGAAACTTCGCACACAATCCGGAACCAATCCCGGAGAACCTGTCGCAAATATCCGAACTGATGAAAAAAGGCGTTGCCGATGTTGGATTCGTGGTAGACCCCGATGTTGACCGCCTTGCCATTGTCATGGAAAACGGAGAGATGTTCGTTGAGGAATACACATTGGTGGCTATCGCCGACTATGTCCTTGCCCACACTCCCGGTCCGGCAGTTTCCAACCTGAGCTCAAGCCGCGCCTTGAGCGATATAGCCGCCAGACATAGATGCCCATATGTTGCCTCTGCCGTTGGCGAAGTCAATGTAACAACATTGATGCGACATATAAGAGCCGTCATCGGAGGCGAAGGCAATGGTGGAGTTATTTATCCAGAGCTGCATTATGGCCGGGATGCGCTGGTTGGCGTTGCCCTGTTCCTCACACTTCTCGCCAAAAGCGGCAAAAAAGTGAGCGAACTCAAATCGGATTATCCGGAATATGCCATTGCCAAAACAAAAGTCCAGCTAACAGACAAGATTAATATCGATGCTATATTCGCCGCTGTAAAAGAAAAATTTGCAAACGAAAAAATCATTGATATCGACGGCGTTAAAATTGACTTTCCCCATTCTTGGGTTCACCTCCGCAAATCAAACACAGAACCAATAATACGCATATATTCCGAGGCACCCACAATGGCCGAAGCCAAAGCTCTGGGAAAAGAAATCAAGCAACTCATCACTGAGATATCAAAATAAACAAGAATCATTTTTCACGTAGCATCACAAACCATCCATACCCAACCTTATGGCAAGGCACAACAATGTTGGCAAATGGGGCGAAAATCTGGCAGTGGAATACCTCTATGGCAAAGGTTATGCCATTGTGGAACGCAACTGGCATTGCAACAAATATGAAATAGACATCATTGCCATGTTCCGGAACCGCATTGTTTTTGTTGAAGTCAAGACAAGGAGCAACAAAATGGATTATCCGGAGACTGCCGTTGACCGCCGCCGGGCAAACCGAATGGTTAAAGCCGCCGATATGTACATTAATATGAAAAAGATTTGTCACGATGTGCAATACGACATAGTGGCGGTTTCAGGAAGTGAGCACGATTATGAAATCTTGCATTTTGAGGATGCTTTCTATCCACAGATGCGAACTTTTAGATAACGACACAACGTCCCAACAGCTGTATACGGCGCCATGTCAATTATTCATTGACATGGCGCCGCTTATATTCATACGCCTCTGTATATTCACATTTATTAACACTGCGGTGAGTGACTGTAGCACACGTCCGGGCATACCTTTGCAACAAATTCTCCTGACCGTTTTTCCCCGGGGGAAAGAGAGCCGATATATTATGGAAAACAAGTGTTACATAGCCATTGATCTTAAATCCTTCTATGCATCTGTAGAATGTGTGGAGCGAGGCCTCAACCCCCTTGACACATGCCTTGTTGTTGCCGACCGCTCACGCACCGATAAAACAATATGCCTAGCCGTATCTCCGGCTCTAAAGCAATATGGCCTTGGTGGAAGACCACGACTGTTCGAAGTTATTCAGCTTGTACGCAGCCTGAACAGCAAACGCGGCCATTCCGGATATTCATATTCTGCCAAAGAACTTAACGCCCGCCCCGATTTAGCAATAGAATACCTGGTTGCAACCCCTCGCATGCAACTATATCTCGACTACTCAAGACAAGTGGTGGACATATATCTCAAGTATGTGGCTCCGGAAGATATCCATGTCTACTCTGTTGATGAGGTTTTCATAGACATCACACCATATCTTAAATGCACCCGGATGACAGCACATCAACTTGCCCTGAGAATGATAAGGGATGTGCTCACACAAACCGGAATCACAGCCACCGCAGGCATTGGCAGCAACCTATATCTCTGCAAAGTGGCCATGGATATTCTCGCAAAAAAAATGGCACCCGACAAGGATGGTGTGCGAATAGCCGAAATTAATATACGTGATTACCGCCAGAAATTATGGACACACACACCCATCACAGACTTCTGGAGAGTTGGTGCGGGCACAGCCCGCAAACTTGAAGCTCACGGATTGAAAACCATGGGTGACATAGCCCTTTATTCAACACAGAACATATCCTGGTTCTACCGGCAATTTGGAGTTAATGCCGAACTGCTCATTGACCATGCCTGGGGCTGGGAGCCCGTGACATTAGCCGAGATAAAAGCCTACCGTCCAATATCTCACTCATTTTCAAGCAGTCAGGTACTGCCTCGTCCATACACCGCATCCGAAGCCCGAAACGTGGCTCTGGAAATGGCTGATTCTCTTGCGCTTAAACTCACCGCATACAATATGCTCACCCCAAAGATAACCCTAACACTGGGATACGACCGCACTAACCTTGCCAACCGGGATACTGCCAATTTGTATACCGGAGTAATCCACACCGATCACTATGGACGCCCTGTGCCATATCACTCTCATGGGACAATAAATTTAAATCCCCCAACAATGTCCGCACAAGAAATCTACACTGCAACAGGACAACTCTTTGATAAAATAATAAAACCCCGGCTGACAATAAGACGCATATCAATATCAATGAACACCATGGCATATGAAAACCGGCGATTTGACAACATGCATACACCCGTACAATTAAAACTATCCACCGATTACGATGCCCAGATGCAAAACATCTCGCGACAAAAAACAGAATTGTTACGCGAATTAAAACGCCAGCAAACCATACTTAACCTCAAAAACAAATTCGGCAAAAATGCCGTTCTCCGGGGACTTAACTTCACGGATGGAGCCACACAGCGTGAACGTAACGCCCAGATTGGCGGCCACAAAGCATAGAGCACATAAACAACACATATAAATTATAACCCCCATGTACAATGATATTATAGCAACAGACTATCACGGCGTTGCATGTCCATGCCGCATGTCCATGAACAACCGGGCTGCACAATTTGCCCCATTCGCCGCACTGGCAACCGGAGAAGGCACTCCCGAGAGAAGTTTAAAACAATCAGGATTCAAAAAAAACAAAAATCAGATGACTCTTCGATTTTTATAGTCCCAATTTATGAGTCAGCTAAAAAAAAATAACTAATTTTGCACTTCAAATCAAGTCAACTAAACCTCACATGTTATGTCACAATTAAAAAAGATTGCCACTGCTCTTATCTCAGTTTATCACAAAGACGGATTGGAAGACATTCTTGCCCTTCTTAATAAAAACGGTGTTAAATTCGTTTCAACCGGAGGCACACGCCTTTTTATTGAAAAACTCGGCTACGAATGTGAAGCCGTTGAAGACATAACCGGATATCCATCAATTTTTGGCGGACGTGTTAAAACACTTCACCCAAAAGTATTTGGCGGAATTTTACATCGTCGTGATTTAAAGACAGACTGCGCCGAGGCAAAAGCCTACGCCATAGCTCCAATAGATTTGGTTATTGTTGACCTATATCCATTTAGCCAGACTGTTGCATCAGGAGCCTCGGACGAAGACATTATCGAAAAAATTGACATAGGCGGGATATCGCTTATACGCGCCGCAGCCAAAAACTATAAAGATGTGCTTATTGTACCGTCAAAAGCACAATACGCGCCACTCACAGAAATTCTTCAAACCCAGGGCGCCGCTACAGACATTGACCAACGTCGCAAATTCGCTGCCGCTGCATTTGCCGTATCGAGCGAATACGACTCGGCTATATTCAATTATTTTGACAGCAAAAACGAAAATCCATCGGCACTGAGAATTGCCATCGACGGAGAGCGTGCAATGCGTTATGGAGAGAATCCACATCAGCGTGGATACTATTTCGGGAAACTTGAGGACATGTTCACTCAGCTCCATGGCAAAGAAATTTCTTATAACAACTTGCTTGACATTGATGCCGCAACAGCCATTGCCGCCGAATTTGACGAGGACACAGACAATGCCACATTCGCAATCCTAAAACATAACAACGCATGCGGACTCGCTTGCCGGAAAACCGTTCTGGAAGCATGGACCAACGCATTGGCCGGAGACCCGGTATCGGCATTCGGCGGAGTACTTGTATGCAACCGCGAGATTGACACCGCTGCTGCTGAAGAAATCAACAAGATATTCTTTGAGGTTATAATTGCGCCGGCTTACAGTAATGAAGCGCTTGAAATCCTTAAACAAAAGAAAAATCGCATCATATTGATTCAAAAAGCCGCCAACCGACGCGACAAAACATTCCGTTCATTGCTTAACGGCGCTTTGCTCCAGGATCGCGACAACAAAGTTGAAACAGCAGCCGACATGAAAACTGTCACCAAAGTGACGCCATCGGCATCACAGGTTACAGACATGACATTCGCAAACATAATAGTAAAACATTCAAAAAGCAACGCTATTGTACTTGCCAAAGACGGCATGCTTCTGGCCTCAGGCGTTGGACAGACATCGCGTGTCGATGCACTGAAACAAGCCATTGAGAAAGCCCGTTCATTCGGCCACACCCTTGACGGAGCCGTAATGGCTTCCGATGCCTTTTTCCCATTTGACGATTGTGTTACCCTGGCTGCCGAAGCCGGCATAAAAGCCGTGATACAGCCGGGAGGATCTGTCCGCGATGCCGACTCTATTGCCAAAGCCGATGAACTTGGACTTGCAATGGTTATGACCGGAGTGCGTCACTTCCGTCACTAAAACACCACACTTGATTCTTATTATGGTGTGCAAACAAAACAAGAATATATCCAACATTAAAAATAACACTTGCTTTAACATAAACAAATGAGCCTGTTCTCTCTAACAAAAGAAATTGCGATTGACCTTGGAACAGCCAACACGGTCATTATCCACAACGATAAGATAGTAATCAACGAGCCATCGATTGTGGCTCTTGACAAACGCACAGACAAACTCATTGCCGTTGGCAAAGAAGCCCAGCTAATGCAGGGAAAGGAAAACGAGCGCATCCGCACCGTGCGACCGCTGCGCAAAGGCGTAATCGCCGACTTCAACGCCGCCGAGCTCATGATACGCGGTCTGATGAAAAAAGCCAGCAACAAAAAGCAACTGGTTCTCGCCGTCACTGCGCATGGTTGTGGGCATTCCCTCCGGATCAACCGAGGTTGAGATACGTGCCGTGCGCGACTCATCGGAGCATGCCGGCGGACGCGACGTATACATGATTTACGAGCCTATGGCCGCAGCCCTTGGTATCGGCCTTGACGTTGAAGCGCCGGAAGGCAACATGATTGTTGACATAGGCGGTGGAACAACAGAAATCGCCGTTATATCTCTTGGTGGAATTGTCAGCAACAAATCAATACAAATTGCCGGCGACGACCTCACCGATGATATTCTCAACCACATGAAACGCGCACACAATGTTCGTGTGGGAGAACGCACCGCCGAAGAAATCAAAAAAAATGTGGGCTCGGCACTTGTTGACCTGGAAAATCCACCACAAGACTTTATTGTACACGGCCCAAATCAAATGACAGCGCTTCCCATGGAAGTTCCCGTATCGTACCAGGAGATTTGCCACTGCATTGAAAAATCAATCTCAAAAATTGAAGCCGCCGTGCTGGGTGCCCTTGAACAGACACCGCCCGAACTTTATGCCGACATTGTTAGAAACGGTATATATCTTGCCGGTGGAGGCGCACTGCTACGCGGTCTTGACAAACGTCTCACCGATAAAATTGGCATACAATTCCACATTGCCGAAGACCCACTGCTGGCCGTTGCAAAAGGAACAGGCGTGGCACTCAAGAACGTAGACAAATTCTCGTTCCTGATTCGTTGACAGCAGCAACATAGCCACAACAACTTTTATTGAGACTTCCACTTCAATTTAAATGTTGCCAAACAACACACATATTGAAGTGCGCCATAACACAATATTAGATTTAGCAATTTTGATTATCTCTTGACGTGCGAGAGCTTCTTAATTTCTTTGTTCGTAACAGCAAATGGCTTGTATTCACCATCTATGTGGTAATAAGCTGCATACTGTTATTCAGAGGAAATCCATATCAGCAGCATCTGTATCTGACATCGGCCAACGCTGTCAGCTCAACCGTGTATACATTGACCAACAATGTAACATCCTACTTCAACCTCAAGGAAAACAACGAAGACCTTAACCGGCGGAATGCCGACCTTCAGGTTGAAGTACTTGCATTGAAGGAACAGCTTATGCGCCTGCAGGAAGACTCGATAACAACATCACCGGCACTTAATGATTCTAACGCACACTATAAACTTGTTACGGCCCATGTCATTAACAACTCTGTGATGCGTCCACACAATTACATAACCATAAACCGCGGATCTGCCGATGGAATTGCGCCGGAGATGGGTGTGATTGACCAAAACGGTGTTGTTGGTGTTGTAAACATTGTTGGCGAACATAATTCCCGTGTAATCTCATTGCTCAACCCACACTTCAGACTGTCATGCAAAATGAAAAACAACGACAGTTTCGGGTCATTGGTATGGGATGGCAAAGACCCACGGTACGCACTTCTTGAAGAATTGCCGCGTCACACTGTGTTCACTCGCGGAGACACTATAATAACCAGTGGATACTCCGCCGTATTTCCTCCCGGCATACCGGTTGGCATTGTCGAAGACAGCAGCGAAGGCCATAACGAAAACTTCTTCACACTACGAATACGTCTCATGAGCGACTTCTCTAAGCTAAACAATGTGCAGGTTGTCCTTAACTATCAGGCCAGCGAAATCAAACGCATTGAATCTGAGAATGACAAGCTGGAAAATACCGACAAGTGATACCATCCACAACCAGTAAAACATCACATGACAAAGACAATTCTCAATCTCAGCGCTCTTTTTATAGTATTGGTATTGCTGCAGGCTGTGGTTTTCAATAATCTGATATTATTCAACTGCGCCATAGCTTTGGTATTCATATACCTGATAATTGTACTTCCGGTTAACACCAGAACAAACATGGCTCTGACAATTGGATTCCTTCTGGGCCTTTCAATAGATGTTTTTTCGGATACCGCCGGAATGAACTCATTGGCCTGCACAATACTCGCGTTTATACGCAAGCCCATATACCACCTGTATGCTCCCCGTGACGAGGACATCACGGGACAACGCCCCTCAATCAAGACAATGGGGCTGGCAGCATTTTTAAAATATGCCTTCACAATGTCAATAATATATTGCACAACCGTGTTTATTGTGGAAGCATGCAGTTTTTTTGATATCAACCGACTTTTATTGAGAATTGCCGGAAGCACCGTTTACACATTTGTAATGATATATGCTTTTGAATCATTATCTCAAAGCAAAAAGGAGAAAAAGAACTGATTATCTTAATGAGAAAAAACTATAATTTTGAGAAACGTAAATATGTAATAGGCGGATTCATTGTTTTGATTGCGCTGATTTACGGGTGGCGTTTGTTTGACTTGCAGATTAACGACGACAGCTACAAGCAAAGTGCCGACACCAATGCCTTTCTCAAAAAAACCATATATCCATCCCGGGGACTCATTTATGACCGCAATGGCGAATTGGTTGTTTTCAACCAACCGGCCTATGACGTTATGCTTGTGCCTCGCGATGTAACTGAATTTGACACGATTGACTTCTGCAACACGCTCAACATAACCCGTGAACAACTAAACGCACGCTTTGCAGCCATGAGAGACCGCCGCATAAACCCCGGTTACTCGTCATATACTCCACAGGTTCTACTGACACATCTTTCGGCACAGGACTATGGACGACTGCAAGAAAAACTATATCGCTTCCCGGGCTTTTTTATCCAGAAACGAATTTTGCGGCAATACAACATTACCTCCGCCGGCAACGTATTGGGAAATATACGTGAAGTCAACGCCACCGATCTCGAAGCCGACCCATATTATGCCGCCGGCGACTACACCGGCGACCTTGGCATAGAACGCAGCTACGAACCATACCTGAGAGGGAAAAAGGGAATGGAAATCCTAATACGGGATGCTCATGGACGCATCCAAGGCCGATATGAAAATGGCGCCCATGACATTGCTCCGGTTTCGGGACGCGACCTCACTCTTGCCATAGACATGAAGCTACAGCAATATGCCGAATCATTGATGGTGGGAAAACATGGTGCCGTTGTTGCAATTGAGCCCAAAACAGGAGAGATTCTATGCATGGTATCGGCGCCAACATACAACCCGTCGCTACTTGTGGGACGTGAACGCGGTAAAAACTACCGGGCACTGGTAAACGACCCGGAACATCCGTTGTTTGACCGTGCGCTCATGGGCGCATACCCTCCGGGCTCAACATTCAAACCCAGCCAAGGCTTGATTCTTTTACAGGAAAACATAATATCGCTATCAACAGCCTTCCCCTGTCACCGCGGTTACATAAACGGCGGCCTTAGAGTTGGTTGCCACGGACACGGTAGCCCAATTGCATTAAAACCGGCACTGCAGACATCTTGCAATGCATATTTCTGCTGGGGATTTAAATCAATGGTTGACAAACGCTCTAAATACGGATCTTCTGCAAATGCATTTGAAGTGTGGAAAAAGCACCTTGTCTCAATGGGATATGGATATAGACTTGGAGTTGATTTGCCGGGCGAAAGCCGGGGATTTATTCCAAATGATAAATTTTACGATAAATTTTACGGAAAAGGACGATGGAGTGCCAACACCATAATCTCAGTATCCATTGGTCAAGGAGAAATCATGGCATCTCCGCTACAGATTGCAAACCTTTGCGCAACAATTGCAAACCGTGGATGGTTTATAACCCCACATGTTGTAAAAAACATCCAGGACACGGTGATGCCTGCCGATTTACTTAAAAAACGCTTCCCCACTATTGATGCAAAACACTATCCGCATATCGCAGAGGGCATGCGCATGGCTGTAACCGGAGGTACATGCCGCAGAGCAGCGATACCCGGCATAGACGTTGCCGGCAAAACCGGCACTGCACAGAACCCCCACGGTAAAGACCACTCGGCGTTCATTGGCTTCGCTCCCTATGACGACCCCAAGATTGCAGTATGCGTTTATGTTGAGAATGCCGGTTTTGGAGCCGCTTTCGGAGTACCTATAGGCGCTCTCGTGATTGAAAAATATCTCACGGGCCAAATCTCTGAATCTCACAAAGGAATGGAACAACAAATGCTCACAACTAAACTACACTATGCTCCAGCGAAAAATTGATGCATCTCAAATATTCAAAAATCTCGATTGGCTAACCATATTGCTATACCTGATTATGGTTGCTGCCGGAGTGATAAGCATTTATGCTGCGTCCTACGATTTTGACAATGCATCAATGCTTGACTTCAATGAATTTTCAGGAAAACAAACACTTTGGATATCGTTGTCACTGGGGCTTGGTTTTGTGCTGCTGCTAATAGACACACGCATGTATGAAGCCTATGCTTACCCCATATACATACTTGTTGTTGCCCTGCTATTCATAACACCATTTCTTGCACCGGACATAAAAGGCTCACGCTCATGGCTGGTTTTTGGTCCGGTTTCGCTACAGCCTGCCGAATTTGCAAAATTTGCCACAGCCCTGGCTTTAGCAAAATTATTCAGCGGATATAATTTTGTACTCAACGCAAAGGCATCGAACTATGCACGGGCCATAGGATTGATTGTATTACCCATTGTTCTTATTCTACTGCAGAAAGAAACCGGGTCAGCACTCACTTTCATGGCACTGTTTTTTGTGCTTTACCGGGAAGGCATGAGCGGACTAATATTATTCGCCGCCCTGTTTGCCATTGTAATATTTGTTGTTGCCGTAAAATACACATCCCCATTAATAATGGGCATGCCACTTGGCCAATTTTGGATTCTCATGTCTGTATTCGGCACAATAATTGTAATGTTGTTTGTCTATAACCGCAGGTGGCCCATAGTGCGAAATGTATTATTAGGATACACAATAAGCGCCGTTACAATATGGTTGTTATCAGCCCAATTCAAGGTGCGTCTCCCGGGCATGGCCATTATGCTGTCACTGATAGCCTTCACATGCCTTTATCTTGTATTCGAGGCATTGAAAAGCCGTGCGTTTAAACTATATGTCCCGGTTGCCACAGCAGTGCTTTCCGTGATTTTCATGTTCTCCGTAAACTTTGCTTTCAATCACCTTCAGCCACACCAGCAACTGCGTATTAAAGTTGTTCTTGGTCTTGAAGATGATATAAGAGGAGCGGGATATAACGTAAATCAATCAAAGATAGCAATAGGTTCGGGAGGACTCACAGGAAAAGGATTCCTCAATGGCACACAGACAAAACTTAAATACGTTCCGGAACAACACACAGACTTTATTTTCTGCACCATTGGAGAAGAGGAAGGCTTTTGGGGAACAACATGTGTAATGATACTGTTTGTTGCACTGATACTCCGGATTATAACACTTGCCGAAAGACAGCCAACCACATTTGGGCGTGTTTACGGATATTGTGTGGCAGCATACCTTATTTTTCACTTCTGCATAAACATAGGCATGGTGATTGGGCTGTGTCCCGTTATAGGTATACCATTGCCATTTTTCAGCTACGGCGGCTCATCGCTGTGGGGTTTTACAATCCTTCTGTTCATATTGCTGAGAATTGATGCCGGACGGAAACAAGTGATGGCCTACTGAGAATAGTTAAAAACACATAAAACACCGGGTATGCCACAGTTATATCCGTAATAATTGAAAACACATAGGCTCCAATATTTTTTGATATCATCAAATTTTATTAATTTTGCACATAAGAGACCACATAAATGAGATAATGATTATTTAGGATAGTTTTTGCGATATTGCCCGCGGAAAACCACCGGATATATCAAACCATTTATTTGAGACACTTAATACCATTTTAACTATAACTGATTTAAGCATAAAAACCTTAAATTTTATTATACCAATCCCGAATTTAATTTTTAACTTCAAAACAATAATCAAGTCTTATCTTTTCACGCAAAAATGAAAAAGTTTTATTCTTTATTGGCTTTTATTTGCATGGTATATGGCTTTTCTGTGGCTCAGATAGTCACTACACAGCCAATTATATTGCAAGACAAGAGCTCAGATGTCGTGCTGACATATCATGCCGACTCTCCATTGGGAAACAACGGACTCAGCGGTGTCACTGCAGCAGACCCGATTTATGCCCACATCGGTGTTATCACAAATAAAAGCGAAAACACATCGGACTGGAAATACGGTCCCTCAAAATGGGGCGACAACTTGGAAAAATACAAACTTGAGTATGCCGGTGCCAACACATGGAAACTAAACATCGGCAACATACGCCAATACTTTGGAATTACAGATGCCACCGAAAAAATACAAAAAATAGCAATGGTTTTCCGTAACGGCACATGCACCAAAGAAGGAAAAACCAAAGCAGGCGGTGATATACTTGTAGACGTATATCCGGAAGGATTCCAAATGCTGATACAAACAGATGCACCGGGCACAGTAGTTTCCGGACGCACCACTGTTAATGTTACAGTAGCCACATCAGAGGCTGCCGACATCAAACTCACAGTCAATGGTACTGCCCTTGCATCCGTTTCAGGGAAAAACGAACTTACAGCCCCTTACACAATCTCCACTACCGGCAACTATGTATTTGAAGCAACAGCAACAAACAATGGTACAACAATCACCAAACGCACATCAATAGCCTACCCGGGACAATCGACAGCCGGCACATATCCCGGTGGTGTCCCCAAAATGGGTGCTGTTAAGAATGCCGACGGCACAGTTACATTCTGCCTTGCCGCTCCCGGGAAAAGCTCAGTTGTTCTTGTTCCATCGTGGGACAATTACGAAGTCCTTGATAAAAACATAATGAAATATCAAGACTACAACAACCAGCGCTATTTCTTTATAACAGTATCCGGGCTAAGCGACTCCGAGTGGTATCCATACTACTACATTGTTGACGCATCGGTGAAAGTGGCCGACCCATATGCAAACCTTGTGCTTGACTGCTACAGCGACAAATGGCTCGACAAGACAATCTGGCCCGATATGCCGCAATATCCGTACGACAAATTTGACGACACAATGCTTGCCGTATATCGTGGCAACCTCAACAACAGCTATAAATTCTCCGATTTCACAATTCCAGACCACAAAAATCTTGTGATCTACGAGCTGCTTCTGCGTGATTTCACCGGAACTGAAGGTAAAGCCGAAGGCAATGGAACACTGCGTCAGGCTATTGAAAAAATCCCATATCTCAAAAGCCTGGGCGTAAATGCCATTGAACTTCTTCCCATTATGGAATTCAACGGCAACAACTCTTGGGGATACAACACAAACTTTTATATGGCTCCTGACAAAGCCTACGGGTCACCCCAAGACCTCAAGGACTTCATTGAACTTTGCCACATTAACGGAATGGCTGTTATCCTTGACATAGTATTCAACCAGAGCGACGGCCTCCATCCTTGGTATCAGATGTATCCAATTGCATCAAATCCATTCTATAATGCAACCGCACCACACGACTATTCTGTACTTAACGACTGGAAACAAGAAAATCCACTTGTGCGCCAACAATGGAAAGACGCTATAACATACTGGATGACCGCTTACAACGTTGACGGATTCCGTTTCGACCTTGTAAAAGGACTTGGAACATCATATCCCAGCGGTACAGAAGCCTACAACGCAAGCCGTGTAGCTGTCATGAAAGACCTGCACTCTGCAATCAAAGCCGTGAAACCAAACGGCATCCACATAAACGAAAACCTTGCCGGCACACAGGAAGAAAACGAAATGGCTGCCGATGGCCAACTCAACTGGGCAAATGTAAGCTACAACTCATGCCAGTACACTATGGGCTATACATCAAGTTCCAACCTCGTGAAATTCCTCTCGACAAGCGATGGTAACCGCACCGAATTCTCTACAGTTGCCTATGCCGAAAGCCATGACGAAGAACGCATGGGATATAAACAAACGGCACATGGCCTCTCTACAGTCAAGACAAGCAAGGAAATCCAGGTTAAACGCCTTGAACAACTTGCAGTTCAAATGCTTATGACACCCGGCCCCAAAATGATATGGCAATTTGGTGAACTTGGCGCAAACGAAACCACAAAAGATTCAAACGGTGGCAATAACACCGATCCCAAAACTGTTATCTGGAGCAATCTTGACGATCCCGATTACAAAGATTTGTTCAACACGTATGCAGCACTCTGCAATTTGCGCACACTCAATCCGGATTTGTTCATCAATGGAGCATACACCCCAACAAACATTAACTCAAACCTGTTCACACAGGCCCGCATCCAAAAACTTCTGCTTGGCGACCAAGAGGTTATTTCTTTTGTAAACCCTGCATACAACGGTTCCGACAAAAAATGTGGTATTCAAGCGTCGAAACTCAACGCAGGAAACTACCAGGTTATCTGGGCTAACTTTGAGAACCCCAAACTCACAAAATCCGGAACATCCGTAACTTGCACAGTACCTGCCAACGGATTCGTGGTTTTTGCCACAAACGGAGTTGTTGGTGGTGTTGACGATATAGTTACCGATGATAACAACCAGTCGTATACAGTTTATGGCGGCATTGGCGAAATTGTAATCGAAGGCGAATACACAACAGCCACAATCTACAACCTTGCCGGCCAAGCCCAGCAATCATTAACAATACCGGCCGGACTTTATATTGTAAACATTGACGGCACATCACATAAAGTTGCCGTACGATAAAAATATATAGCCCCCTTATTTTGAAAAAATACAATCGCCATGACGGAAAAATCGTCATGGCGATTGTATTTATATTTATTCCGGCAATAATGTAATACGTCCCACAATACAAAAAAATCGTTGTTCACGTTTATAAAATTTGTTGTAATTTAACTATTCATAATTCTTATATGACTTGTTAAAGTTTGGCTCATGAAAGTATTTTTTCTAACTTTGTACGCTTAACAATGGTAAAAAGCCATGATGGACCAATTCCTGTACATATTGCCGCGAGGCCTGGCTATAGGCATACTGATATCAGCTCCGATGGGGCCTATCGGAATGCTGATTATACAGCGTACTCTGAGCAAAGGGAGATGGCCGGCCTTTTTTACCGGAATTGGAGCTGCATTGTCCGATTTGTTCTATTGTCTTCTAACAGGATTGGGCATAAGCTTCATCACAGACTTTATTGAGCAACATCAGTTCGCACTCCAGATTGTTGGCGGCGTTGTTCTTGCCATATTCGGGGCATATCTTTTTCAAAAAAATCCCACACGGTCACTAAAGCCAACTGCAGTCGCCTCAACGAATTATTGGAGCGACCTTGTAACCGGATTCTTGCTCACATTCTCTAATCCGTTGATATTATTCTTTATAATAGGGCTTTTTGCAAGATTCAATTTTATATTACCGGAATTTGGTCCTCACCACTTTATCATAGGATATCTGATGATTTTTAGTGGCGCACTTATGTGGTGGTACCTCGTAACCTTCCTTGTCAACAAATTGCGCAGTAGGTTTAATGTAAGGTCTCTTTGGCTTATTAACCGAATCATCGGGAGTGTGCTGCTTATCATGGCCATAATTGGCGTAGCATACGCCTTGAAAACCGAATTCTGCCTTTTTTAAATTCCATTGATTAATTTCCATGACAAAAACACCCCCAAAAACCATAAAACTTCCGTTTTTACCGCAACTCGAACAACTTCAAAGTGCTGGCGAGGTTATGTCGCTCCTTGAAAACGAAGGCACACGTCGCACCATTTCATCATTGAATTGGCCAAAGCTTTATCCATACGCCCCACTCACAACATTCACGGCAGCACACTCCGGAGAAGCAATATACATTGACTTTTTTGTGAGATGCAATTATTTGCGTGCAGAAAACTATACCAACCTATCGCCAGTTAGCCAAGACTCATGTGTTGAATTCTTTGTGGCACCATTCTCAAATGAACTATACTATAACTTTGAATTCAATTGCATAGGGACAATAAATGCGTCACACCGCACCGAGCGGCATAATCCCACAAGACTCTCGGCCAAAGAACTGTCGCGCATTAGAGTGACATCATCATGCGGGAATCGCCCATTTAAAGAAATGGAAGGAATATTCAGCTGGAATCTATTGATAAAAATTCCACTTGACCTGATGGGGATTGAATATAATGATAACCCCATTACAATGCGGGCAAATTTCAATAAATGCGCATCGGCGACATCAGCTCCGCATTATCTAAGCTGGAATCCAATAAACAGCGAGAAACCTGATTTTCATCGGCCGGAAGATTTTGGGATTCTTATACTTGAATAAAGAAACAGTTCCCGAATTAGAGTCTGTATCGCATTGGAGCTGCCATCCTCACAATGGCATAACAACAAATACCTACAATCTATTACAGCAAACAAGAGGCTGCCTCAACAAACAGTTGAAAGGCAGCCTCTCGTTTATGGTAATTAATATAATCCCGAATCAGAATGGAAGGTCATCCGTAGGTTCGTTTGAAATCATTCCGGCAGGCGGTGGAGGGAATGAACCGGGAAGAGGCGCATCTACCGCGGCTACGGGATTTGTCGATACCGGCATAGAGCCGCCATCAGCAGGCTCTGCTTTCCAACCACGTATACTCGTGTACCAACGTCCGTTATACTCGCGGCTTTCTATGTCGAAGCTCAATTTAACAGTTTGTCCCACACTCAAGGGATATTGATCGGCTTTGTCGCCAAAAAAGTCAAAATGAACTTTTTTGGGATAAGTTTCCTGAGTTTCAAGAACATACTCGCGTTTTTTCCAAGCATTTCCAGCTTTAGAAGTTCCGGACATTTCCGGGAAGGCCTGTATAATTTTACCTACAATTTCCATTTTTTTAATTATTAGTTCTATATAATCAATTCTAAATAAAATGTCGTGTATAAAAATACAGCACGACAACTGAAATATTTTCAATCTACAAATTTAATCAATTAAATCTATTTAGCGCCTCACATCCGTATTTTTAATCTGCATTTTTATTTGATACGTCATGATTTTTCATAGGATAACTCTACAATAGCACCAACACTGAAAGTAAAAAATAAAAAGTGAAGTTTTGGCATGGCTATTTATTATGAAAAGCTTAACTTTGTGGGTTGAAACCACATTTATAATGAGGTTCTGAAATAGACATGGATAAATTTATAGAGATTGACTCATTAAAACTTCACTATACCCAATCGGGCGAAGGAGCCCCATTGGTTCTGATGCATGGTTGGGGATGCAACACCAATACTGTAGCATCAATAGAACGCATTGCCGCCCGGACACATACCGTTTACAATATTGATTTGCCCGGGTTTGGTGAAAGTATGGAGCCCACCGGCGTATGGGGGATTGAGGAATATACGGCTCTGATTGAAAAATTCTGCAAAAAACTTGGGTTGGAAAAACCAAGTTTGATTGGACATTCATTTGGTGGCAGGATATCAATCTTATTCTCGTCACGTAATGAGGTTTCAAAGATTGTTCTGGTTGATGCAGCCGGCATCAAACCCCACAGATCAATCAAATATTATATGAAAGTTTATTCCTTTAAGACTGCAAAGGCGTTTGTAAATCTATTATTTCCCAAAGACAAAGCCCAACAAATAACTGACAGGATGAGGGGTAAAGCCGGGTCATCGGACTATGCAAATGCATCCCGGACGATGCGCGCAATATTATCGAAATGTGTAAATGAAGACCTCAAGAGCGAACTACACAAAATAAAGGCCCCTACCCTTTTGATTTGGGGAGAAAATGACACCGCCACACCTTTATCAGATGCCAAGACCATGGAGCGCTTAATCCCGGATGCGGGACTTGTCTCATTCCCCGGTTGCGGACATTATTCATTTCTTGACAACCCGATACAATTTGCTGCTGTATTGAACTCATTTTTAAGTTCATGAGCACAGCTTTCTCCGGCACATGACAATCTGTTTTCACTTACAAAAAGATTAATTATCCACATTAGTAATAATTTTTAGTATAATGACTGTTCTCATATATATAACCTGTTTTTTATTGGCATTGTGTCTCGGGCTTGAGCTCAGGCGCGATTTAATGATGCTGCAACAAAATTCATATCGCCGGGAACGATACATGAAATGGCTAAAAACTTCCGGCGATACAACAAGTGTGTCACGACTTATTGCCATTGCCATATTTTTTCTAAGTTTAAGCGGTTTAAATATTGAGAATTTTGCCATTGCATGCATGGCTGTGTTTGCTATTTTTCAAAGTTGGAAACTATTCACTGCAAAATACAAGAAGCCCCTTGTAATGACGGCAAGAGCCACACGCATCTATGTTACGGAAATTTTGTTGTCGGCCATAATAATATTGGCTTCTGTGCTGGTAGCCTTTTCAGCAACAAAGATGCCACCGGCGGCAATAGCTGCGATAGCGTTGACCGGATGTTATTGCCTTTCACATGTGATTACCATTGTTGTGAACATATTGCTGTCACCCATAGAACGTTCCATCAACCGCAAATACTACAATGATGCGGCGGAGCGCCTTGCATCAATGCCAAACCTTAAAATAATAGGCATCACTGGCAGTTATGGCAAGACATCTACAAAGCATTATCTACACAGAATACTTTCAGAACATTTCGACACATTGATGACACCGGGCAGTTACAATACCACGCTTGGTGTAGTCCGCACTATCCGCGAGCATCTTAAACCTTATAACGAAGTTTTTATTGTTGAGATGGGGGCAAAACAGCCCAACGATATTGCTGAAATATGTGAGCTTGTGCATCCAAGCATAGGCATTGTTACTGCTGTCGGACCACAGCATCTTGAATCATTCAAGACCATTGAGAATGTGCGCAATACAAAATTCGAGCTTATAGATTCACTTCCGGCCGACGGCCTGGCGGTGATTAATGATGATTTTGAAATGATTGCCACACGAAGTGTTGACAATGTAAAGACAATACGTTATGCGGTTAAAAACACTGCCTGTGCCAATTTCATAGCTGATGAAATAAGATATACACCGCACGGAACAACATTTGCCATTCGAGGTCCGGAAGACTTTGTGCTGATATTGGAAACACGCCTTGTGGGCGAATGTAACATCTCAAACCTTATTGCAGCTGTGATTGTTGCACTTGAGATGGGTATGCCTGCAGATAAAATCCGCTATGCAGTGAGTCAGATAGAACAGGTTGAACACAGGTTAAACATTAAACATACACCCGGAGGGCTGACAATAATTGATGATGCCTTTAATTCCAATCCGGCGGGCTCGGCTATGGCGCTTGAAGTCCTTTCAATGATGACACAAGGCCGACGAATTGTAATTACACCCGGGATGATTGAACTTGGTGAAAGACAAGAGGAACTTAATCAAGATTTTGGCCGACACATCGCACACTCATGCGATATGGCTTTTATTGTGGGACATTACAACAGACAGGCAATAGTCGATGGAATCACGGAAGGTGGTATGGACATGTCGTGTGTGAAGACTTTCGAAACATTCCGGCAGGCGCAGGAGTATCTGAACAAAACATTCAAACGTGGAGACACTGTTCTGTATGAGAATGACCTCCCCGATACATTCAAGTGAAAACAACAAAGATTATTTGATATTTTTAATATACTGATTTAAAAAGTACACTAATTATATATAAAGATGAAGACTAATATCGGTGTGTTTTTCGGTGGCCGGTCAACCGAACATGAGATTTCTGTGATTTCTGCATCTCAAGCTATGAGCGCAATAAATCGTGATCGTTTTGATGTAACCCCGATTTACATTTCAAAACAAGGACATTGGTATACCGGCGATGCCCTTTTTGATATATCATCGTATCGTGACATACCTTCGCTTCTTGACAAATGCACAGAAGTTTACATGCGTCCCACATACGGAGACTATAATCTATATTCAACAAAGAAAGCAATATTCTCTTCAAAGCCACAGATTGTATCAGCACTTGATGTTGTAATACCTGTGCTTCATGGTTCAAACGGAGAAGATGGGACATTCCAGGGCATACTGCAATCTACAGGAATTCCATTTGCCGGCTGTGATGTATTGTCATCGGCAAACGGCATGGACAAGATTACAATGAAAATGATTCTTGATGCATGTGGTGTTCCTGTTGTTAAATATGTATGGTTTACAGATAAACAGTGGTTTTCACAAAAAGACACATTAATATCCGATATAGAGAATAAAATTGGCTACCCTGTTATTGTAAAGCCGGCCAATCTTGGCTCAAGTGTGGGAATTGGCCGTGCCGATAACAGAGAGGCATTAATAGAACGAGTTGAAAACGCACAACGTTATTCAACAAGAATAATAGTTGAGCACCTTGTTGAACAGCTTCAGGAAATAAACTGTTCTGTGCTTGGAGATTGCGACGATTATCAAATGTCGGTACTCGAAGAACCGATAAAATCCGGTGAGATACTTTCCTACGAAGACAAATATATGGGTGGCTCCAAGGGAGCGAAAGGTATGCAAGCATCTCAAAAACGCATACCGGCAGATCTTCCCAAAGAATTGACAGAACGCATACAGTTTCTTGCCGGGGAAACCTTCCGGGTTCTTTCATGTCACGGTGTGAGCCGTGTTGACGTTATAGTTGACCGTGCAGATAATTCCGTTTATGTAAATGAAATAAACACAATACCCGGTTCACTGTCATTCTATCTATGGGAAGCCACCGGACTTTCTTTCGACAAATTAATGGAACGTCTTGTGGCACTTGCACTTAAACGCAAACGCGACATGGATCACAAAACCGTATCTTATGATCAAAACATATTTGCGATGGGCGGCGGTGTAAAGGGCACCAAGGGAACAAAACATTAATAAGAAGGTCCCTCAGGTTTTCAGGCAACACAACCAACCTGAAGGTTATGTGCACAAACACAGGCAGCCACATCAACAGAATAATCCCCGGAGAAAGCGACAATAGCACATTGCTTCTACGGGGATTGCAATTTAATATGTAATAATCTGGTGTACAAACAAATATATGTGCGCTATTTAGAATAGATGTAAACAAACTGCAAAAAACGTTTGATATGTCGCTAAAAATTATGAAATTTGTGCTGCAAACCCAAATCGAGACTATAAATGAGATTAAGTGAACTCGCACCCGGAGAGTCGGGTATTGTGGTAAAAATACTTGGGCACGGAGCTTTTAGGAAACGTGTTATAGAAATGGGATTCGTGCGTGGAAGGCGCGTGGATGTTGAACTTGACGCACCCCTAAAAGACCCAATCAAGTATTCCATAATGGGGTATGAGGTTTCTCTTCGCCGCAGTGAGGCTCATTTGATTGAGGTAGTGCGCAGTGGAACTGATTCAGAAGACTTTCCGGAGTTGAATCATACAAAAGACACCAGCGAGACACCCAGCGAAGAAAAACCCGAGAATCTCCATCCATGGCCATCCAATGTTATCAATGTAGCGTTGGTTGGGAATCCAAATTGTGGAAAGACATCTCTTTTCAATATATTATCGGGAGCAAGAGAACATGTAGGTAATTACAGCGGTGTAACCGTAGATGCAAAATTCGGTACTCTAAACTACCACGGATATCGAGTGAACCTTGTGGACTTACCCGGGACATATTCATTGGCGGCATATTCTCCAGAAGAACAGTATGTGAGAGGATATCTCAGGGAACAGACACCGGATATTATCCTGAATGTTGTTGACTCAACCAATCTTGAACGCAATCTATATCTATCCACCGAGCTTATTGACATGGGGCGTTCAATGGTGATAGCCTTAAACATGTATGATGAGTTTATCGGGTCCGGCGCTCGCCTTGATTACAAGATGCTTGGCGAGATGATTGGTGTTCCCATAATACCGACAGTTTCCAAAAATGGAGAAGGCAAACGGGATTTGCTTGATACTATAATTGAAGTCTACGAAGGAAAGCATCCGGCCGTGCGACATGTTCATGTTAAACTGGGAACAGAAGTTGAACAGGCCGTGAATACATTAAAAGACGACATAAAGGCCGCACGTGAGACCGGACATCACTTCTCGCCCAGGTATATGGCTATAAAACTGCTTGAGGGCGATAAAGAGACTGAAAAGATTGTCCGCAGCACAAGTCATGGCGATGATATATTGATAAAACGCGATGCTCTTGTATTGGATGTTGAAAATGCCATGGGTGAGGATATTAGCTCACTTATAGCAGGAGACAAATATGGATTTATAGCCGGAGCGCTTGCGGAAACAATGGAAGGTCCAATAAAACCGGCAAATGATACAACAGGAGTGATTGATGCGTTTGTGACAAACAAGCTATTTGGATTTCCGCTTTTCTTCGCCGTGATGTTTTTTATTTTCTGGCTGACATTTGCATTGGGACAGTACCCTATGGATTGGATACAGTCCGGAGTAGATAAGTTATCGGAATTGTGCAACTTGGCATTGCCGGACGGTCCATTAAAAGACATGCTTACCGATGGTATAATTGGCGGAGTTGGCGGAGTTATAGTGTTTCTGCCAAATATTCTGATACTTTATTATTGTATCTCGTTCATGGAAGACTCGGGGTATATGGCCCGTGCCGCATTCATCATGGACAAGGTGATGCACCGGATTGGCTTGCATGGGAAATCATTCATACCATTGATCATGGGTTTTGGATGCAATGTGCCTGCCATATTGGCATCAAGGTCAATTGAATCGCAATCCTCACGTATAATCACAATTCTTATAAACCCGTTTATGTCGTGTTCGGCACGTTTGCCTTTATATGTGCTTCTTATAGGTATATTTTTTCCTACACACGGAGCGGTTGTATTTATGGGTTTATATATATTAGGAATATTAGTTGCTCTGATAACAGCTAAGTTACTGAGGAGATTCAAATTCAAAAAAGATGAGACTCCATTTGTAATGGAGCTGCCTCCCTACCGACTGCCATCGTTCAAGACATCGATCCGCCACACTTGGACCAAAGGAGCGGAGTATCTTAAAAAGATGGGAGGTATAATATTGCTTGCTTCAATTGTTGTATGGGCACTGAATTACTTTCCTAACCATGATGAGGATAATGCATCTTCAACACAATCGACCAATATAGCGCATAATGCAAGAGGCAATGAGAGCAATACCAATGCCGAGCCAATGCAACAGACAAGGGTTGATGAAAACAAAATAGACCCATCGCATGATTCATTCCTTGAGATGGCCGGAAAAGCGGTAAACCCGATAATGACACCTCTTGGGTTCAACTGGAAGTCTACTGTGGCGGCCCTTGCCGGAGTACCAGCCAAGGAAATAGTTGTGTCGACATTAGGTGTGCTTTATACCGGGAATGAAGAGGTTGATGGACAGAGTCTTGGCAATCGCATAGAAAACAGTGTGAATCCCCAAACCGGTGAAAAAACATGGAGTTGGCAAAGCGCGTTGTCTCTCATGGTATTTATCCTGCTGTACTGTCCATGCATGGCAACAGTTCTTGCTATAGTGCGCGAAACCGGAAGCTGGGGTTACGGATTATTCTCAGTGGTATATAACACAGCAGTTGCATGGATTGCCTCGTTGATAACCTATAACATTGCCATGCTCTTTTAAGAACATTGCAATGTTAGACGCCAACAGTGTGACAGACTGTTTTGGGTGCTATTTCTTGCAATTCTGCGAAAGTGGACATGCCGCACAGGCATCATCACTATCATTATCATCATCATCCGTTCTATGCTCTGCATCACTTATATTCTCTGAACCGCAACAACCGGCGGCAGACGAATCACCGTTGTTGCGCTTTGCATTTGTTGAACAGCATGAACGTCCCGGATGCCTAAGCTTTTTTATAAGACCAAAAGCGGCTATTAATACAATAAGAAATACTATTACGAGCTGAAGGGAGTGACTCATTTTGATAGTTTTCTAATCAATGAAGCTAATTTTGCCGGTGTAATATCCGGTGATGCTTTGTCGAAGTCAAGCCGCCAAGTGCATCCTTTCGCATAATTAGAGCATCCAAAAGCTGTTTTGCCTTTAAGGATGTGACCGTCTGAGCACAACGGACACTGAATTTGAGAAATATCAGTTACTGCAAGTTTACGTGTCCGAGGCGCTTTAGGTGACTTAATCTCACCTGTACCCTCTGATTTTCTTTTCTTTGACTTTGACTGTTTGTTTGTTTCCGGGTTGTTCTCAACAGAAATACGTTGTGCCGAGTTATCACTAAGAACTGAGATTACAATCTGTGAAATCATTGTTTTCAACTCATCCAGAAAGTCGGACGCCGAATAATCACCACGTTCAATTCTCCGCAACTTGTTCTCCCATATTCCGGTTAATCGGACACTTTTAATAAGGTCTTCGCGGATTGTTGAGATTAGATCAATGCCAGCTTGTGTTGCAACAATGTTTTTACGCTCACGGCGAATGTAACGTCGTTTGAATAACGTTTCAATAATTGCAGACCGAGTTGAAGGACGACCAATACCGTTTTCTTTTAGTGCTTCGCGCAGTTCCTCGTTATCAACAATTTTTCCGGCACTTTCCATAGCCCTCAGCAAAGTACCTTCTGTATAGTACTTGGGCGGTTGTGTTGTTTTTTTATTAAGGATGGGAGAATGGGGACCTGATTCGCCAACAACAAAAGGCGGCAGCAAAGCATCCTCGTCATCGGGTGTATTTTCAGTTCCTGTTTCCGGATTGTTTGCAGTGCTTTTTTTATCAGGGAACAATACACGCCATCCATTATCTGTTATCACCTTTCCCGAAGTTTTGAACTTTACATTGCCAACAGATGCCAAAACTGTAGTCTGCTCAAAAATGCAGTCAGGATAAAATGCAGCAATAAACCGCATTGCTATGAGATGATAAAGCTTACGTTCATCGCCAACAAGAGCCGCAGGCGACTCGCCCGTTGGGATTATGGCATGGTGGTCTGTAACTTTGGCATCATCGAAAATTTTTTTTGTCTTGACAATTTTTTTTGCAAGGACAGGCTGAGTCTTGTCGGAATAAGGGGTCATCTTCCGCAGTATTTCCGGAATTTTGGGGTAAAGGTCCGATGACAGGTATGTTGTATCAACACGCGGATATGTGGTTACTTTCTTCTCGTAAAGCGACTGAATGAGCTGAAGGGTTGTATCGGCAGTCCACCCCCAAAGCCTATTTGTCTCCACCTGCAACGAAGTCAAATCGAAAAGTTTTTTGGGACCTTCCCTTCCTGTCTTATGAGAGATATCGGTTACAATGAGTGGGTGAATTTTAATCTCATCAATAAGAGAACTGGCATCATCAGGATTTGAAATTTTACCTGAATCGGCCGAAAATACCACGTCACGATACCGTGTTGCCAATTCCCAATAATTCTCAGGTTTAAAATCGGCTATCTGCTTTTGTCTTTCAACAATAAGAGCCAATGTTGGAGTTTGAACCCTACCAATGGAAAGCACATTGTTGCGTCCATTAGAACGGTCGGAATACTTAAGGGTATACAACCTTGTTGCATTCATTCCAAGAATCCAGTCTCCGATGGCTCTTGAAAGTCCGGCATAATATAAATTATCAAAAGCACACTGCGGCTTGAGTTCGGCAAAGCCCTTGCGGATAGACTCATCTGTCAGAGATGAAATCCACAACCGCTCCACCGGGCACTTAACCCCTGCTTTTTGCATAACCCACCGTTGAATCAATTCACCTTCCTGTCCGGCATCGCCACAATTTATAATCTTATCGGCCTTTTCCGTAAGCGACTTAATAACATCGAATTGATGTTCTATACCTCTGTCGGCAATTAATTTTATACCAAATTTTGGAGGAATCATGGGTAGTACACCAAGAGTCCAACGTTTCCACATATCTGTGTAATCGTTGGGCTCTTTAAGGCAACATAAATGACCAAAGGTCCATGTCACCTGGTATCCATTACCTTCGTAGAAGCCGTCATGCCTGGAATTAGCGCCCAATAAGGCGGCTATGTCTTTGGCAACGCTTGGTTTCTCTGTTATGCAAACAATCACTGTTATACAATTATTATATACCTTGTTCTTTAGCCTTGTTCCACAGAGAATCCATCTGAGCCAAGGACATGTCTTTAAGTTTAACACCCATCTCCCGTGCTGCCGATTCAATGTAATTGAACCGTGCCATGAACTTTCTGTTCGCCCTTTCAAGAGCATTCTCAGGGTTCACTTTATACAATCTTGCTGCATTGATAAGGGAGAAGAACAGGTCTCCGAATTCAGCTTCCACATTAGAATGAGCATCGTCACATACATCTGATGCTGACGCCATTTTTTCTATTTCCGCATCAACTTCTGAAATTTCCTCTTTTACTTTGCCCCACACCTGAGATCTGTTTTCCCAATCAAAACCCACATTTGCAGCTTTCTCCTGCACGCGGAAAGCCTTGACTAATGCCGGCAATGCTGCCGGTACACCGCCAAGGACAGAATGATTGCCATCTTTCTCCTTGAGTTTAATCTGTTCCCAATTGAGTTCCACATCGTGGGCCCCGTTAACAGAAACATCGCCAAACACATGTGGATGACGGAATATGAGTTTATGGTTCAGGAAGTTGGCCACATCAACAATATCAAAAGCACCTTTTTCCTCACCAATCTTTGCATAGAACAATATGTGGAGGAGAACATCTCCAAGTTCTTTTTTAATATCGTCGTTATTGTTATCCAGCAAAGCCTGAACCAGCTCGTATGTTTCTTCAATTGTATTTGGGCGCAAAGACTCATTTGTTTGCTTGGCATCCCAGGGACACTTCACGCGCAAAATATCCAGAGTGTCAATAACACGGCCCAATGCTTCAATTTTTTCCTGACGGGTATGTGACATATTTAAAATCTTGTAATTAGCAATGATAAGAATCTCACAAAAATTAATTTATAATTACTCTTCCACTTTGTTATCGGCATAAAAAATCTCTACACCTTCGTCAAGCCAATCGATAAAATCATCGATATCCTCATCGTATGAGCGAGGTTTGTTAAGTAACCTGCCTTTATCGTCCAACAATACATAATAAGGTTGGGAATTAATGTTGAACTTGTGACGTTGCAAGTAGGCCCATTTCTCACCAACAGTGGTTATAAGAACTTTTTCGCCATTCTCAACAACCTCGAATGGTTTATCCAGAGCAGCTTTTTCATCAACCATGAGTTTGATAAGAACATAATTATCCTCAATTACTTTTCTTACCTCCTCGGTATCAAAGACAGCTCCCTCCATTTTGCGACAGTTAACACAAGCATACCCCGAAAAATCAAGCAGAACCGGCTTATTGTGTTCCGCAGCATAAGCCATACCTTCGTCGTAGTCATGATACTCCTTGAACTTTCCGCCATACAAATTGAAATCCTGAGTATTCAACGGCGGAGCAAAAGCACTGATACTTTTCAATGGAGCCCCCCATAATCCGGGCAAAAGATAAACTGCAAAAGAGAAAGAACATATGGCAAGGAAAAGGCCCAAGACTCCGGTATGTTTAGATTCAGAATCATGAGAGAATCTTAATTTACCCAAAAGGTACATTCCCAATAATGCAAACAAGACAATCCATATAGAAATGAAAACCTCCCTGTCAAGTATTCTCCATCCATAAGCCAAATCGGCAACAGAAAGGAACTTAAGGGATAAAATCAACTCAATAAAGCCAAGCACAACCTTAACAGAGTTCATCCATCCGCCAGATCGAGGCATTTCTTTCAATAGAGAAGGGAAAAATGCGAATAAAGAGAACGGCAGAGCCAATCCTAATGCAAAACCGCCCATTCCAAGAGCCGGTCCAATTATAGAATCGTTAGAGGCGGCTTCGACAAGCAATGTTCCTATAATTGGTCCTGTGCACGAGAATGAAACTAGGACCAGTGTGAAGGCCATAAAGAATATCGACAAAAAGCCGGTTGTTGTTTCGGCTTTATTATCAATTGCATTTGACCAACGAGATGGCAATTTAATATCAAATGCGCCAAAGAATGAAATTGCAAATACAACAAGCAGTACAAAAAATGCAACATTGAAAACAGCACTTGTTGCAATCTCATTAAGCTTTCCAGCACCAAAAATCACAGTAATGGCAATACCCAGAATGAGATATATGGCTATTATCGAGAAGCCGTATAGTGATGCTTCGAAAACAGATTTAGATCTGCTATTTGATTTCTTGAGGAAAAAACTTACTGTCATGGGAATCATTGGCCATACGCACGGAGTAAGCAATGCCAACAATCCGCCAAGGAATCCCATGAGTAACAGGGACCACCACGGATTCTCGGACTTGACATTGGCATGCTCATTAATGTCCGAAGTATTTACCGGTGCCCACAAATCAATGCTCTCCACACCAGGAATATCAGAAGCGGCAGCGACATCTTGTTCTATTATACCGGGATTTTCCTCGCTGTCGGCGACTTTAGAAGAAGCACCTTTGATTGAGACAGTCTCAGAGAACGGAATATTTTTGGGTGGAGTGCAAGTTTTATCGGTACATGCCATATAGCTGATGACACCTTTTATATCAACACTGTTATAAGAGTTGTTGATTTTAAATTTTTGGGTGAACTGCACGGTTCCACTCCATTGCTCAAGATTAAGATCATACGACTTGTCGAAATGAACAGAAGCCGATACAGATGGAGTGACAGGACCGTCGTATGAGAGTCCTACGGGTTCGTCAAATACAATGGATGTTGGACGGGGACCATCCGCAACAGGCAATTTCATGCCATAAATATGATATCCATCGTTTATTTTGGCTGTGAATACAATAGACCCACTGCCGGATATTGAATCAATATTTACGTCCCAAGACCATGTTACAGGATTAACAATTTGCCCTAACGCAAATCCTATACAGAATATAGAAGCAGTTATAACTGATAATAATCTTTTCATAAGGTAAAAAATGACTTTAACTATGCAGAATACATGTTAATAAAAACTTGCGCTCACGGAATTAATCATACTCTCCGGTGTGGGGAAAATGCCAGATGCGAGAACATACTATTTAAAAGCCGGCACATTAACTTTCACCGATTCCGTCTTGGGGGGGAGACACGACAGCCCGTTACAAGCCATGTATGTAATTGTACCCTGAATCACCGCCGATCCTTTACCTGTGAGTTTAAACTTACATGTAAACGTCACATTGCTTTCCCACCATGAGAGGTTTGCATTAAATGCCTTATCGAATTTTGTCACAGGCTTTTGAGATGGAATAAAATCGCCCATGAATTTAACACCTGCAGATGTCGAGAAATTGAACGATGTTGGCTTAGGTCCGTTCTCCGGAAGCTTTGTACTGTATAGATGCCATCCATCTCCAACAAGAGCTTTGATTGTAACAATACCTTCTGTTGGCGATACCATTTTAACTGTTGTACGCCAACGCACGGCTGTCATTGCATTTGTTTGTGCGGCACATGACAATACAGAAACAAATAGTAGAAAAGCCAGACTTATCTTTTTCATTTTATTTTTCTATAAATAATATAAATACTAAATACAACCATATAACCATTTTGGGCTTATGGGAATATCACTCGGCATTAAGTATAAAACGTTCCGCTTCGAGGGCAGCCTTGCATCCGGATGCAGCTGCAACTATAGCTTGTTGAAAATCCGGGTCGGCAACATCACCGGCAGCAAAAACGCCCGGAACATTAGTTGCAGTAGAGCTGCCATGTGTGCGGATAAAGCCTCTGCCATCCGTATCAATCTGTTTGGCAAAAACATCGCTGTTGGGTTTATGACCTATTGCCAGGAAGAAACCATCAATATTAATGTCAAAATACTGTTCCTTATCAGTGCCCTTATTTTCCACCAGATGAGCGCCTTCAAGAACATCATCGCCAAAAAGGCCCACTGTATTTGTATTGAACAGTACAGTAATTTTGGGATTTTCGAGGACCCTTTTTTGCATAACCTTGGAAGCTCTCAGGTAGTCTTTACGGACAATAAGATATACTTTCTCGGCGATTTGCGAAAGATATATGGCTTCCTCACAGGCTGTGTCACCACCGCCAACAACCGCTACTTTGCGATTGCGATAGAAGAAACCGTCGCATACGGCGCATGCCGAAACTCCCATACCTTTGAATTTTTCCTCATCGTCAAGGCCAAGATACATGGCAGATGCTCCGGTGGCTATAATAACTGTTTCGGCGGTGACTTGCAGCGACGAACCAACCTTGGCCACAAACGGACGAGTTGAAAAATCAACTTCAGTAACAAAACCGGGACGGATATCGGCATCGAATTTCAACGCTTGGTTGCGCAAGTCGGCCATCAGCTGATTTCCGTCAACGCCTTCAGGGTATCCAGGGAAATTTTCAACTTCGCTTGTTGTTGTTAATTGTCCACCAGGTTGATTGCCTTCTATGACAACAGGGCTTAGATTTGCACGAGACGCATATATGGCAGCTGTGTAGCCCGCAGGTCCAGACCCTATGATGAGGCATTTTGTTTTAATCTGTTGAGTTGATGTATTTGTGTTCATTATTATGGTATGTATATTAGATTACTTATATTATGTTTATTATGTTGTGACTATGACATTATGATCTATCTTAGATCGTTGATTTCAACGCCGGGATAATCTTTAGCGTTGAATGTGAAAAAAGAAGCAGGCAAAGCTTTCCCTTTAACAATTGAATTAATCTTAATTTTCAGAGTGCCTTTGTTTACCATGCAATCAATGGATATGGGAGTATAATCGGAAGAAGATACTGTGATAACAGCTGATTTTATCCATGAACCTTTGATGCGTGATGTCAATTCAACTTTGTACGTTCCTTTTGTTGAGGGGAGAAGTTTAGCATTGTAATTTTTCTTATAATTAGTTATCACCGCAAAAGGGTTGACCTCCAAGAGTTCATTGGCTGTAGGCTCTGTCAGGGATACTTCCGAATCCCCACCAACCCTTACCCATTGGTATTTACCATTATACCAAACAGATTGGTCGGCAGCCGAGTACTTGAACTTGTCCTTAGCCATTGTTAAAGATCCATTTACATTGCCACCGGAACTTTTGATTGTGAAAGCAATTTTCATGGAAGGAGATGATGTCAATTTTCCGGTTACTTTATCCATCACCTGCAAAGCATTTAAATTTGCATTTGCAAGCTGTCCGGAAAAGAATAATACAATTATTATGGCTAATATTCTATATGGGAATTTAGTGAGAGTCATTGATTAATATTTGAAATGGTATACGTATTTCTCAAACAAAGCTAATTAAAGATAGATATTAGAAACAAACGCAAAAACCATGCCTAAAGTTTGATTACTGAAAAAATGTCATGTCAGTAAGGTTTGTTCTCAAGAATAAGCTGGAGTTGCATCCCGTCAACAAGGATGTTACGGGGTTTACTGCCCGACGCCGGACCAACTATTCCGGCAGCTTCCATCTGGTCCATGATTTTACCGGCACGATTATAACCAATCTGATACCGTCGTTGCAAAGACGATACAGAGGCTGTGGATTGGGAAATAATGAAATGAGCCGCCTCATCAAAGAGCGGATCTCTTTCCATACCTCCGGCAGTTGCGTGTGATGTGCCCACAAAAGACGCTTCGTCATCATTGAGTTTAGGCTCCGGCAAAAGATAAGGCCTGTCGAACCCAATCTGTTCACCAACAAACTCACACAAGGCTTCAACTTCGTCTGTTGAGATAAAAGCACATTGCATACGCTCCACTTCGCCTCCCGAGCTATACAGCATGTCTCCACGTCCTATCAACTGGTTGGCCCCCGGGCGGTCAAGGATAGTGCGTGAGTCAACCATTTGCATTACCCTGAAGGCAATTCGTGTGGGACAGTTTGCTTTTATCAATCCGGTGAGGACATTGGTTGACGGACGCTGAGTGGCAATAACCATGTGTATACCCACAGCTCTCGCTTTCTGAGTGATACGTGTGACCGGGAGTTCTATTTCCTTACCTGCTGTCATAATCAAATCTGCAAACTCGTCAATTATCACCACAACATACGGCATATACTCATGCCCATTTTCGGGGTTTAATTTTCGAGCTGTGAATTTGGCATTATATTCAACGATGTTGCGCACACCGGCCTTACGAAGCAAAGCATAGCGTTTATCCATCAGCACACAAAGCGAATTAAGGGCCAACAGAACGCGGTCGGACGAAGTTATAATGGCCGAGTCGCCATCCATATCCGGCAACGTGGCCAAATAGTGCCGCTCAAGCTTAGCATATAAGCTGAATTCAACCTCTTTGGGATCAATAAGAACAAACTTTAATTCTGTAGGGTGTTTTTTATACAGAAGCGAAGCGATAATTGCATTAAGCCCCACAGATTTACCCTGACCTGTTGCGCCTGCGACAAGTACATGCGGCATAGAAGCCAAGTCTGCTACAAAGATATCATTAGATATTGTTGCTCCCAATGCAACAGGCAGTGGTTTCTCGCACTCCCTGAATTTTTTTGATGCAAGGACCTGACGCATAGAAACGGTCTGTGGATCGTTATTTGGAACTTCAATACCAATAGTTCCCTTTCCGGGCATAGGGGCTATGATTCGGATTCCACGGGCCTTAAGAGTCATGGCTATATCATCTTCCAGGCGTTTTATCTGGGCAATTCTGGTACCTTCCGTGGGGATAATCTCAAACAAAGTAACCGTAGGCCCAACAGTTGCCTTTATTGAAGATATTGTTACTTTATGGTCTGCAAGAGCTTTGATTATACGATTCTTGTTCTGCTGCTGTTCATCCATGTCGACAGTGTTGCGTAATGGAATATCCTCAAGCAAATCAAGAGTTGGGAAATGGTATCTTGAAAGGTCGGCACGATGGTCGTAAGGTGTGTTGTCGACAATTGCGCCCCCATTGTCAAGCATATCAAATTTATTTGTTTCGACAGTGAAATTCTGAGCCCCCGGATTCTCCGCAGACTTATCATCCACCTCCGGGTCATCACCATCAATTGAAAATCCGGTTGATTCCAAATTTTTGTTATGTGAGGTTTTCTCTACATTATTATCAATAACGACAGATTGCTGCTGTTGCTGGATATTGGTGGCAATGGTATTGTCGTGTGAAAGATTTTCCGATGCGTCAATATCTGATTGGATATTGTTTTCATTTTCGGCGTAGTATTCCGGCTCGATAACAGGCGTGTTTTCAAGAGCTACACTTACTTTTTGTTTACGCGGCTCATTTTCTGCATAAGAATCGGCGGCCGCTTTTCTTCTTGCAAACCTCGACTCATTCCAACGGTTATAAAGCCGTATAATATCATTTAAATATACCGAAACAAGTGCGGCCACAAGCAAAGCGCTAAGAGCAACAGCGCACATAGGGCCTCCAATGCGCATTAAAGTTTCATTTACATAGTGTCCATGCGTTCCGCCCCAGTTCACTTCTGTGCCGGCAGTGAACGAAACAAGGCCAAGTGTTATTGACACACTTATTGCCACAAGTAATGTTTTAAATGTCAGGGACCAGAATTCGAGTTTCCTTTTTCTCAGGATATTAAAACCCAGAATCAACAGATATACCGCTAAAGCCATTGAGCCAAGACCAAGTGCGTCTGTGAATAAAGTGTGTCCAAGCCATGCACCTACAGCGCCGCCCACATTCTGGACAGAGTCAGGGTCAGCTGCAATCTGTTCCACGGTGAGATTCGCAGCACGACTTTGATCGGCTCCGCTGTGGCGTAAATGTGAGAGCAGCATCACGGCCATCACAGCTCCCACAATAAGACAGAACACGCCAAAGAAGATATGTAGTCTCCTGTCCAAGAAAAATTCCACTATGCCATTCTGCGGCTTTTGAGGCATGCGTCGCCTACGATTTTGTCTCGTGGGCTCAACGTTCTCTTCGTCAAAAAAGTTGTCGTCCTTGAAGGTTTTCATATTATCATCAACATTATCATCATCAAGGGCCAAGCCTTTTGTGGCGGGCTTTGAAGTTTTCACCTTTCCATTAAACCCAATGCGGTTACTGTTTTCCTCAAAAGACATACCGGCATCGTATACATCATCAGGAATACTATCCATGCTGTCATTCTGTTCAGAGATTCGAGAGATATTGTTTTTTGACAGACGTCTTGCTCCAAGGCGCGATGTACGCCCTGTATCGGAGAGTTCTATATCAAATTCGTCAGATATTTGGTTGGCCATAGAAATGTACAGGCTTTATCTTGTTTAAAAATTTGGGCAGCGGATAACCTTAATTATCATTGCCATTAAAGATTTGATAGTTCCGAAATAACTCTCATTGGAGAATCATCAGAAAAAATAGCGCTTCCCGCAACCAAAACGTTGGCTCCGGCCTCGGCTAACACGGGCGCATTATTTAGATTAACTCCACCATCAACTTCAATAATAGCATCAGAGCCCGATTGGGTTATTAGATTTTTGAGGCGTTTAATTTTATCAATGGTGCCCGGAATAAAACTTTGGCCTCCAAAACCGGGATTCACGCTCATGAGAAGCACCATATCAACTTCTGTTATTATATCTTCAAGCATAATAACCGGAGTTGCCGGATTAAGCGTCACCGCCGCTTTCATGCCGGCAGATTTTATTGCCTGTACCGTGCGGTTTAAATGTGTACAGGCTTCCTGGTGCACGTTCATTATTGCAGCGCCACAATCCCGCACCTGCGACACATATCTGTCCGGGTCCACAATCATAAGATGCACATCAAGCGGTTTTTGGGCGCGACGCGCAATAGCTTCTATCACCGGAAATCCAAATGATATATTAGGTACAAACACACCGTCCATGACATCTATATGAAACCAATCGGCCGCAGATGCATTGACCATGTCTATATCGGCATCCAAATTTCCAAAATTTGCAGAAAGAATTGAAGGAGAAACTATCATGATTCAGAACTATGTTTCTTGCCACGCATGGCATTATATACAAGGATTAATACACAAATTGCAGCAATAACACATCCACCAATAGTCAAGTAGCTGTTATATTGTTCAATTTTGTCCTCAAGCACATCAAGCGGCACCGACTGGCCAAGCCAATAGCCCAGAGCACCTAATATTGAATTCCATACAAGAGCGCCAAGCGTTGTGAATATAGCGAATACAGCGATATTCATTCTGGCAATTCCCGCAGGAATTGATATTAGCTGCCTTACGGCTGGTATCAAACGTCCAATAAATGTTGAGACGGCACCATGTTTATCGAAATATATCTCGGCCTTTTCAACCTTTGCCCTATCAATCAGACATGCATGCCCAAGCCTTGAATCAGCAAATTTATAAACCAGCGGCCGTCCAATCCACAACGACAAAAAATAATTGACAAATGCCCCCACAAGAGCTCCTGCAGTGGCAGCGAGCACAACACCAACTACGCTCATATCATCACCCCGAGTAACGGCAAGATATGCAGCCGGAGGCACAACAAGTTCCGATGGGAAGGGAATAAACGAACTTTCAATAATCATAAAGACAAAAACAAACCAGTAATTTGCCGAGTCTATAAACCATTTGAAGAAATCATGAGCTCCCCATCCAAAGGCTTGGTCAAGAGGTATTGTTGAAAAAACTGCGTCTAACATTTTTTAATCCATGTAACTGAGAACAACAAAAGAGACTTCACAAAAGAAGCCCATGGGTCATGAAATCCATGGGGTTTCTTTCAAGTTATCCATAATGCAAAATTAGCAAAAAAACGCGAATAACACCTCATGAATCCTCTTAATTTTGCATAATACACAAAATGCACATTTCTTGTTTAATTCATTGCCCATAGCAAAAGCAAAAAAAGCGCATCCGGCAGCCCCCACACTTATGACCAAACCGCCATGTCTGCAGTAACGAAAATAATGTACAATGCGCCAAGACAGTTTATTTCAAGCCCCTTCCCATAAAATCAAATGCAATCGCACAACTCTATATCAAACCTATATGAGAAAAGACACGAGCATAAAATTCAGCCTTTTTTTCTATAGCCAGGGGATACGCCCTACTTGTGGATGGCATGCGCCATATTTCCAAACCAGATACAGATTTTACCATCTCACCCATTTTGGGGATTGTTGTATTGGTGATGGTTGCTATAACCGAGGCTGCCTTTTCACCTGTTGTCACAACAGTATTGCAACAAGGCATCCTACCAAGAAGATCGTATAATGGAACCGGCTCCAAAATTTCAAGATACTTATCCGAAGCATTATCTTTTAAACGGCGCACACACCTTGCTGTATCGTTCAATGCTATTCTTTTTTCTGTCAACAAACCCTTTACCGCATCCAAATCAAACGCCTTTTTCCCCGGTTGCAAAAGGGCATTTTTATTTCCATAAAATATCAGCCCCAGCATATACCAGAAGTCATTTGTTTTGTTAGGATAATAAAAATCCATTGACCAACGCTTTGGTTGCGGCGGAAAAGTTCCCATAATCAGAACCCGGGAATTTTCCGGAATAAACGGTGGCCAAGGATGAAATTCAATATCGCGCTGTTCGTTTATATCACCCCGAGAGTCCATAATTTCTTAAAAATTATATGCTGCAGACAATCTCACCGCGTTTTCCCTAAAAGTTATTTTATCGGATTCAACAACATCGGTCAAACCAATAGAACCTGTCAGGCCAATTGTGAATCGATCCACTGTTACCGACGCACCCACTTGCCAGTTCATGCCAAACCTATGCCATGCACCATCGCTATAAAGAACATTATCACCTGAATAAAGATTCATTTCCATGCCATCTTTTTCAAGAGTGTCATCTTTGAGTTTGGCACTCAACCCAATCCCCAGTTCAGGCCCGGTGAAGGCACTTACAGAAACTCCCTTGAGCACATCAAAACGATAACCCACAAGCAACGGAACCCTGAATCCAACTTTTTCCACACGTGGACGTGTAGTTACTATATTGTTTTCATCTGTCGACACCGTAAGTTCACCTGTCTTAAAGGTGTCGAAATAGAATGTCAACCCCGGCTCAAAGTATAGATTTGCCACTATGGGCATGTTGTAATAAGCGCCTATTCCGACACCAACGCCCGATGAGAAATCGAAATTCCCAACCGGCGTTTTATACGCACCCGGTATATTGAAATCCAAATCAAGTTTAGCACCCCAATATGCATGATTATCCGGGTTTTTAAATATTGAATTCTGGGAATATGCAGCAATTGCACACACAATAAAGGAAATGGTGATGATTATCTTTTTCATGATTGGTTTTAATTTACAGAACTACAAATACACTACACGCAGGCATGTGTACAATTCTATAACGCAATCAATGTGTTATATATTGTCAACCAGGACAAATATTCCATCCGGCAATATGTCGATTTTATGTGCTTTATATAGTGCACCCACAGTTTTTTTGAAATCTCTTTTGGAGCATTGGAGCACCCTTTCAATTTCTTCTGGAGACGATTTGTCGGTCAGCGTCATGTGCCCCTCTTTTAACAGGTCCAAAATTTTCTTAGATATTTTTTCAACACGTCCTCCGGTCGATGGCATAGTGAGAGTGAGGTCTATTTTCCCATCGTCACGCACTACCTTAACATAAGCTGTCAATGACTGTTCAATTTCTATGGGTTTATGCAACTCATTACTGTAGATCATTCCACGATGAAGATTGTCTACAATCACCTTGTATCCAATGGGCGTATGTTCGGTAACCAATGCTGTAACCTTGTTTCCGCGTTTGTATTCGGGATAAACATTCCCCAGGAACTTTTCTATTTTAGCGGATGCCACAACACGCGATGTTGCATCATCCAGATATACATATACCAGATATATTCCACCCGGACGCATTTTAATTTTCTGTTCGCTGAACGGAACAAGTAAATTTTTTGACAAACCCCAGTCTAAAAAAGCGCCTATCCGAGTTACATCAACGACTTGAAGGAACGCAAATTCACCAACTTTGGCAAAAGGTCTCTCTGTTGTGGCAACAGGACGGTCCTCCGAGTCTGTATACACAAATACGTCGAGCTCCTTACCGGGCGACACGTTCTCATCTACATATCTCATGGGCAGAAGTACCTGCTCATCGCCGTCATCTGCGGCAAGATATGCTCCGTAATCACTCATTCTTTTAACTCTCAACGTATTATAATTTCCTATTCTTATCATCTGATTCTTAATTAATGTGATATTGCACAAATGTACAATTTTTTCAGTACTTTTGCAATTTATAAACAATCACATACATTAGCAAGTTCTTTATACAGATATATAAAGCAGAACGTTGATTACGCCGCCATGGATAAAATAAAAAAATATTTCCCCGAGTTATCAGATGAGCAACTATACAAATTTGCTCAATTTGACGAGATATACAAGGAGTGGAACAATAAGATAAATGTGATATCGCGCAAAGACATTGACAATCTTTATCTACACCATGTTCTTCACTCACTGGCGATAGCAAAATTTCTTGGCAAACTTGAGCCCGGGACAACAATTCTTGACATGGGTACAGGTGGTGGTTTCCCCGGGATTCCACTTGCCGTATACTACCCACACGTTAAATTTCATCTCATTGACCGTATATCAAAAAAAATAAGAGTCTGCAATGAGGTGACATCTCACCTTGGGTTAACCAATATAACAATGCAACAAGGCGATATTGGCGAATGTCATAAAAAATTCGATTATGTTGTATCACGCGCGGTGATGCGTCTTGACGCTCTTATTCCGTTGGTTAGGAAAAACATTGGCAAAGGCACTGATAATCGCTATGCTTCCGGTCTGATATGTCTAAAAGGCAGCGATATTGCCGATGAGTCCAAAGGCATAAATGTCCCCGTGATAGACTATCCACTGTCTGAATTCTTCAACGAGGAATTTTTCTCAACCAAAAGTTTAATTTATGTCCCGATGGGAAAATAACACTGCTTTATTATAAGAATATATGCTCACTCTGCACCGATTTGTATTCAACCCCTTTGAAGAGAATACATACATATTGATTGACTCCGAAACATCCGAAGCAGCAATCGTTGACCCCGGCATGTGTGATTCCCAAGAACACGATGCCATATCACGATTCATTACCCAGAAAGGCATAAGGTTAACTCAGATTATAAATACACACATGCACCTGGACCACTGTTTTGGTATTGATTATGTGCGTGACAAATATAATGTCAAGCTATATGCATCGCCCAATGACGCTACATTGGCAAAGACCGTATCGGAACAGGCCCGACGCTTTGGCATGAGCCATCTTTTCCAGAATTCAGATGGAATTGGAATTGATGTTGAGCTCAATGATGGAGACGTAATAACAATAGGACACGAGAAACTAACTGTAATCTCTGTTCCCGGACATTCGGAAGGCGGTATTGCACTATATTGCAAATCACAAAAATTTATTATAACCGGAGATTCATTATTCCGTGGTTCTATTGGACGCACAGATTTACCCGGAGGAGACCACAGCAAATTAATTGAATCTATAAAGACCAAATTGCTGGCACTTCCCGATGATACGGCAGTTCTTCCCGGACATGGACCACAATCCACAATAGGTCTGGAAAAATTAACGAATCCTTATTTACGCTGATTATCTACTCTACGGTTGTTATGAGAACCAAACAGTCGTTCATTGCCCTTATGGCCAACAGACTAAGCCCCTGGCGCAGACATCTTGACAATGCACGTGGCGACAAGGGGTCGGCCACGTGGGCTATCATAGCCGTTGCCGGTGTTGCATGCGCAGTTACTGTAATGATTCTCACTATTTGCATAGCACAAGGATTCAATAATGCAATAAAACATAAGCTATCGGGATTTGAGCCAGCAATATCAGTTGCAGCCCCATACAGCTATACAAGCGGCACAACCGATGAATTTATTCAACATTCTCCGGAGCTCAAGGCTGTAATCGACAAATTTGTTCCCAACGCAAAACAGTCTTTAACGCTAAGACAACCATCTATAATTAAAACTGACAACAATTTCGAGGCCATTATAATATGCGGTTTTGACGCCAACCATTCAAACTCTTTTGAAAAGAGCAATATAATTGATGGTTATTTCCCGGATTTCTCGGACAAGAAGAACGACTCGTTAATTGTTGTCTCACAAACCACAGCCAATAAATTGGATCTCAAAACCGGAGAACGTATAACGCTTTGCTTTTTCATAAAAGACCGAATAAAATCCCGACGTATGACAATAGCCGGGATTTACAATTCCGGATTTGGCGATTATGATGCCACAATTGCTTATGCATCTCTTTTAGCCTTGCAAAAAATTAACGGAGTTGATTCCTCTACGGGCACGTCTGTTGATATTTTTTCACCGGACATGGATCCTATGATTGCCGACACACTCTCAAAGCAAATCCAATCCAGCCTTGTGTCAAAAGCCCAGCAACAAGGAAAAACAAAGGTGGAGATTGTATCAAACATATCACAAAATGGTGCTGTATATCTGAATTGGCTTGACCTTATTGACACCAATGTTGTTGTTATTTTTATACTCATGTGTTGTGTTTCTTGTCTCACATTGGTTTCAAGCCTATTTATAATCATACTTGACAACATCTCAACAATAGGCTTATTACGATCCTTAGGTGCATCAGCCGGATTAATCCGCTCCATATTCATCCGCATCACATTGAAACTGGTTTTATCGGGGATTATAATAGGCAATATTCTATCCCTTGGATTTGGAATCCTGCAAACACACTTCCATCTGATAAAATTAGATCCGGAGATGTATTATCTTGATACAATGCCTTTTGACATTAACTTCAGTGTAATTATTCTCATAAACGCAGGTGTATTTATCCTGTCCTGGTGCGTGCTTATGATACCTGCACGGCTTGCTTCATCAATAAGTCCGGCAAAAACCATGAATTTTGAATAGCCGTCAAAACCATTTCAGCCATCGGTCAAAAAAAAACAACATGTGAGTGGACAATATCCAACATACACATAATATGTTAATAAGTTTAATGCGTTTATTTATGTGTTGATAAATCATGATTTTTGCTTAATTTTGCAATGATTATGAAAAAGCTAAAATTTTTGATAACATTAATCTTTATCCCGGCAATTGCCATGCTGGGCGCAAAGAAACAAGATATAGAGCCGGCCACAGCCTGGACTGCATCATCACCTATGGGTCTGAGATTAAAGGCCTCTATTGACACGCTGTTCCAAAACTATGCGCAGAAGTCAATTCCATCAATGGTATCCGATGTTAGAGCAACAACAGGAAACCTTGGTGCAGAAGGCACAAACATGGTGTGGTTTGAACATTCGCCCATGAGTGATTTTTTCTTTAGAGATGCATTGACGGCATGGCTTCCTTCTGAGCATAACATGAAGTATTATAACTCTCGTGTTCCAATGACATTATTGTCATATAACGCCTCGGGAGGACGTGAAACAGCACAGGAGCGCCTTACAGGACACTTCTCCGGAAACATCAACCGTAAAGCTCAAGTTGGCGCATTGTTGGATTACCTGTATTCAAAGGGCTCATACGCCAACCAGGCAGTGAAGAATCTAACCTGGGGCACATCAGGGTCTTACATTGGTGACCGATATGAATTTCAGGGATTCTACAACCACTACAACTCGTTGAATAAAGAAAATGGAGGAATCACCGATGACAGATATATCACCGACCCGGCTCAGCTACAAGGCGGCGTATCCTCTATAAACGCAAAATCAATACCAACCAGGCTTACAGCGGCACACACAAGATATGTGGGCGGTCAATTCTGGATGAATCACAGATATAAAGTTGGATATTGGCATGAAGAGCCCACAGAGGTGGATACAGTGGTGAATCGCTACTATATTCCTGTAATGTCTTTTATCTGGACAATGGATTATAGTTTTGGCAAGCACCTATTCTTAAACTCGGCACCAGGTGAAGCTGAAAACTTTTTTGAAAACACATACTATTCTTCAACAGGCACAAGAGATGTCACACGCTACACCACGTTAACAAATACTGTGGGGATATCTATGCTTGAAGGATTTCACAAATATGCAAAATTTGGTTTGGCGGCATATGTCACCCACCAATATCGCAGCTACCACCAGACCCCCGACTCGCTTGACCATTCCTTACCGGATCCACTTACTCCATTCCCCGATTTTTACTCGGAGATACACAACAAACAAGGACAGAATCTTCTTTGGGTTGGTGCACAGATAACAAAGCAAAAAGGCACATTGCTCAACTACGATATCACCGGCGAGATTGGCATTATTGGCCCGGCTGCCGGAGATGTGCGAATTAACGGTAACATCGGTTCCCGGTTTAGATTTTTGGGCGATACTGTTGGAATCACCGCTTACGGAAATTTCAACAACACACATGCCCCGTTCCTTATGAATGAATACAGGTCCAACCATTTTATCTGGCATAACGATTTTGGGAAAGAACGTGTGTTGAAACTTGGCGGAATATTGAACGTTCCACACACCGGGACCCGGATTAATATTGGTGTTGAGAATATCCAGAATCACATATATTTCTCACCACAAGCACTTCCGGTGCAACACGGAGGGTCTGTTCAGGTATTCTCAGCCCGTATTGAACAAAAACTTCGCGCCGGAATATTGAATTGGGACAACCGGGTCACTTATCAGACATCATCCAATGAGAATGTTATCCCCATTCCCAAGCTCGCCTTATATTCCAACCTCTATTTACTTTTCAACATTGCCACTTTAAAGGTCCAGTTTGGTGTGGATTGCGACTATTATACAAAGTATTATGCTCCCGGATATCAACCTGCAACAATGTCATTTTATAATCAGAACGAAACAAAGGTTGGCAACTATCCGTTCATGAATCTTTATGCAAACATGAAATTGCAAAAGGCTCGTTTTTATGTTCTTTTCTCACATATAAACCAAGGCTGGATGGGCAAGAATTATTTTTCGCTACCCGGATATCCTATGAATCCACGACGTTTTCAAATTGGAGTATCGGTTGATTTTGCCAATTGATTATGCATAAAATACGGAAACCAAAAATTACAACTTTAATCATTTTGTTGATTGCGGCATTATCTTCGATGCTGTTTCTGTCTAAATGCTCTAAGAAAATCAACAAGCCACTTTTTGCCAATGCAGGCGCTTATCCTCCAAAATCCGGTGCCGACACAATTGATGTCGCTATAGAGATATCTCCATTGGGGTTCAGCCTTTCGGGCGATTCTGTTTCCGGTCTTGACTATGAGATTATAAACTCTATCTGTAACCAACATGGCATAGCTGTGAAGTTTCATCCATTTGCACCTTTGCAATGGGCAATGAATGGATTGGAGCAAGGATATTTTGATGTATTGATTTCGTCACTACAATCAACATCTGCTCTTAAAGAGAAATTAACATTGACACATGCTGTTTATATAGACCGTCAGGTTCTTGTTCAAAGAAAGAATAATAAAAAGTTTATCACCTCTCCCGATGAACTTGGCGGTGACACGGTATGGATTGCCAAAGGGTCACCATCGCGCCAACGTATCCTTAACCTGGCATCTGAAATTGGAGATACAATATACATTATTGATGATGCGGCTCTTACTCCGGAACATCTTATAATGTTGACAGCCACAGGAAAAGTTCCACGTGCCGTGGTTCCCCGTGGTGTAGCCGCAAATCTTGGCCGGGTTTATCCGGATATTGACATATCCACTCCAATATCTTTCAATCAATTTCAGGCATGGGGCGTAGCCTCGGCAAACACAGACTTTGCAACCACCCTTAACCGGTGGATTGACGACTTCTCGACAACCGAGGAATACAAGCGCTTGATAGAAAAATATTTACAGAAACAATGATATTCTAAAACCATATAATTGCATTATAAAACATGCCAGTAGAATCGCCCGGGAATACATCCTCAAAAATAATGGATAAATGCGCTGAGACCTCATCATTTTTTCTAAACGGGGGATTATACGCCAGACAAGTTTCTTTTATCTGGTTTTCAAGAAACTGGTGGTGGCTGGTGCTCCCTGTTGTCACAACATTATTTCTCTCCCTATGGCACAGCGCAATGATTTATGTATCCATAATTCTGGTTTTTATGTTCTTCCCGGCATTGATTTCAATTGCCTTCTTTAAACATGCCCTTTCGCCATTGGCAGTATCCAATATATATTTACAGAAGTACCTTATTTACAATTCACGAATCTCACGCATATTTATTCCGGACGAGCGATATGACAAAGTTCCACCGGAACAGTCTTATAATTTTAGTGAGATTAAACATGCTGTCATTTCAGGACGTTATCTTACTATTACGCTGTCATCCTCGCAATACGATATGCTGATTATTCCATTGAATGTATTCTCAAAAGACTCGATTGAGTTCATTTATGAATTATTTGGGAATTATGGCATGGATTTTGCTGAGGATATTTAATAACACTCAAACGAAATTTCCCCACCGCATACTATGACTATTAATGAAATTATAAATCTCACCGCACGCATGCGCAAAGCGGCTCATAACCGGAGGCTGCAGGCGTGCATCGATCTACTCATTCAAACTGCAGAGTCGTCAATGGCATGGGAAGAGTCCGACGCTGCAAAGTTAGTGTCACGCGACTATCGCTATCTCCTTGACTATCTTACAAAAGGAGCCGACGATCCTCAGCGACAGGAGGTTTACTTCAGTTTAGTTGAACGCACACTGTCCTTAATTGACCGCCTTGAACGCAGACTCTTAAGTGTGTCAAAGCCATCATTATATTTCTCTACTTTGCGAGTTGCAAATAGCCAGAACAAGAATATTGATACATTTATAGAAGACTACATCAATGATGCCTCAAGCAGTGATAATCTGTTTGCAAAAATAACTGCCAATACAGATATTGACATGACATCCGACAAATTGCACACAGAGTCGTCTGCCACTGAACTTTTCAATGCCCTGTGGGTTGCTTATCCCCTTGATTCAATTACCGCAAAAAAAATATCGGACCTTATCAACGACGAGACAAGCGACTATAACGCTCGCAGTCTGTTCCTCTCGGCTGTTATGCTTGGAGAACTTGAATTCCATGATGCTACAAGAATTGATATTTTAACAGACACATATTTATATAGTGACGATTTACGATTGCGTGCACAGGCGCTTGTCGCTCTCCTTGTTTGCCTGTATCGTTACCGGGACCGCAGGCTTGAGCAACGCATCGAAGACAAAATAAAACTTCTAAAAGATGCTCCCGGTTGGAGCAGCCATCTCACCACTGCATTCATGGAGTTTATCAGGACACGTGACACAGAACGAATCAATCGTAAGATGACCGATGAAATCATCCCAACAATGATGAATCTGCGTCCCGAAATCATGAAACGGTTTGAAGGCAAAATGCCGGAGTCAATCGATTCTGAAGATATTGAACTTAATCCGGAATGGGAAGACATACTTAATAAAAGTGGGTTGACAGAACAGATAAAACAAATGTCCGAGATTCAGCAGGATGGCGGTGATGTTTTCATGTCAACATTCTCCCATCTGAAACGATTCCCATTTTTCCATGATGCTGCCAATTGGTTCCTGCCTTTCGATCCGGAGAATTCGCGTGTTCTTGAAGCCGTTGACAACCACCTGACAACAGCTCAAACAATCGCATCATTACCATTTCTTTGTGACAGCGACAAGTTTTCCCTGGCCTTATCTCTTAAAATGGTTCCTGAGCATCAGAAATCAATGATGTTTGAGCAACTTGATGCCCATAGAGCAAATATATTTGAAGAAGCTCATTCAGCGAACAGCACCGACGCAGATTCAATGAGATTGAACATGCGTGCTTTTTTACAGAATTATTACCGCTTTCTAAAACTGTTCCGACGCAAAGGTGAGTTCTACAACCCATTTGACAAGGGCGTGAATCTTCTGTTGATAAATTCAATTTGCGATGATATTGACGACACACGCACTCTACAGATTGTAGCCGAATTTTTCTTTAAATTAGGATATTGGGACGACGCTCTTAATTTATTCTCACGCATAAAAGATTCCGGTATCCATGATAATCCGGGTGCAATCTGGCAAAAAATAGGTTATTGCAACGAACAGATTCATAATATACCGGAAGCTATCGATGCCTATGAAAAATCACGCATGCTCAATCAGGAATCACGCTGGCTAACCCGTCGTCTTTATGTGTGCTATCGCTCAATTGGAAATCACCGGAAGGCTCTTGAGTTTGCCCAATGTCTTGCACAAAACGATGTCGCAAACATGTCGGCGGCTATGACTCTCGGATATGCCTTGATTGAAGCCGGAAAATATCGGGAAGCTATCGCAGAATTACATCGTGCCGAATTTATTGATGAATCATCAACACGGCCATTCCGTCCATTGGCTTGGACTTTATTTTTAATAAAAGATTTTGATGGAGCATTAAAATATTATGGTAAGATTCGTGAAAACAACCCTACTCCAACAGATTTTCTTAACATGGGTCATCTTGCCATGGCTATGAAAGACTATCGTGAAGCCTTCAAGCTCTACAAAGAAGCCATTGCAAAAGGAATTGACATTAATGAATTCTACAATATCCTTGCCGATGACTCTGATGCCTTGCGCAGTGCCGGAGTTGACATGGACATTATTCCACTCATGGCCGATGCCGTAATTTCCAACACAAATAATTCTAATTAAACAATTTACACTATTTTAATATTATGGTTATACAACGCTGGCAAACTTTACTGCTTCTTATTGCCGTTATTCTCATGGGGTGCCTGAGCATTACCCCGTTGGCAACATCTTCTGCTCAAGGAACTGCACTATTCATCTCAGATTTTCCGGTTCTCTTGATTGTTGACATACTGATTGCTGTGATTCTGTTTATTGCAATCTTTATGTTCAAGAATCTTCGTTCTCAGATGAAAGTAACCCTGCTGTCCATAATTCTAATGTGTTCTCTTGTGGTAGGTGGATTTTTTACCTTGTCTCACAATTCACCTGAGGCCGAAATATTAATTACCGGTGCAGTTTTATTGCTTTTAATTGCAGCTGTACTCACTATCGGAGCCTATCGATTGATGCGCAGAGACTATCGCTTGCTTAGATCTGCCGACCGTTTACGCTGACAATCTTTATAAAGTAACCATACACATCCTGTCAAGCTTTCATACAATAACGGAGCCTGACCCTATGCGGTTTACCGCAAGTCCGGGACAGGCTCCGTTATTGTTGTCGGCGTATAATTACTTTTCGCCCCATCTTGAGCGCAATGGATAGCGCGTTGGATGCAGTAATAACCTTAATGACGATGAATAATTTACATAGCTCCATGCCCAGGTAATCAAAACCGTAAGCTTATTGCGCATGCCCAACAATGAAATAAGGTGTACAAACATCCAAGTGAACCAGGCCGGACGGCCATAAAGATGAAGGTGTTTTAAATCCACAACTGCACGGTTACGCCCAACAGTTGCCATTGTACCCTTGTCCTTGTATTTGAATGGTGTATCGAATTTCCCTGAATTCAAATTCTTTGCAAGGTTACGGGCCTGTTGAATTGCCACTTGTGCAACCTGTGGGCAACCACGTGGCCACTGCTCATTCTGGTGCAATGCAATATCGCCCAATGCATAGACATCCTCCAATCCCTCGACACGTCCATACTCATCAACAATAAAACGTCCGCCCGGGCCAATAGCCGGCTGCTTACCTGCGATATCGAATGGCACTGCGGTAACACCGGCTGTCCAAATAACCATTTCCGAGTACAACTCTTCACCGTCGGCAAACGTAACAACATTCTTGTCATAGCTTTTCATTATTTTCTGGAGCTTTACATTAACCATAAGATGCCCCATATATTCCAAAGCTTCACGAGATGCCTGTTCCGACATTGTGCGCAAAAGGCGGTCTGTTCCTTCAACAAGTGTAACTGATACATCATCGACAGATATAGCCGGATATTCACGCTTTAGGATATAACGTTTTAATTCGCCTAGCGCTCCGGCTACCTCAACACCGGCCGGTCCTCCTCCCACTATTGTAAATGACAATAGCCTGCGGCGTCTTTCGGCATCCTTGCATAAAGCCGCGCGTTCAAGTCTGTCAAGAATATCGTTCCTGCACCTGATGGCCTCGGCTGTTGATTTTAGCGTATAGACGCATTTTTCAAGATCCGGTATGGAGAAAAAATTATTTGTGGTTCCGGCGGCAATTACAAGACTGTCATATTCAATAGACTCAAATTGTGTAACCACGCATTTCCTATCTGTGTCAATCTTTGTAACATTACCAAGATGGAAGCGAGCTCCTCGCATGCGGCGTCTACGCATTTCTCGTCTCAACGGAAAACTTATACTTCCGGGATCGAGTACCGACGATGCCACTTGATAGAACAGCGGCGGAAAACTATGAAAATTATTCCTGTCAACAAGAACAATTTCCCATTGTCTGGTATCCAGCTTTTTCAGAAAATTAAGCCCTGCGAATCCGCCTCCTATCACAACAAGGCGCCGTTTACGATCTTCTGTTTTGTTATTACTCATTTCTAATGGTTATGTATAGATTTTTATTGTTTTCAAAATTTAAAGAGTGTTTTTCTATTCAAATACATCTATTTAGTGCTAACGTTTCGTTCACATATAATATAACAAACATCTTTCCACAAAGTTAAACAATAATTTACAATCAATCACCGCATAATGTTAAAAAAAACGCCATGATCCGCATTTGAACCATGGCGCTTAATATTATATAGCCGTTAACCCAATCAGGCTTCTGTTTCTTCCGAGGCATTGAGTTTTGAAACCATTTCTTTGAAATCATCAAAGTTCATGGTTTTTGTTTCAACAGTTACGGCTTCGCGTATTGCACCAAAAAGTTTTGCATCGCTAACCTGTTCTGTGATCTGTGATCTGTAGTTCTTATCTTCAAGAATACGTTTTGCAGTTGAGGTAATTGTTGCTTCATCCATATTTGTCATACCATACTGCATGAACTGGCGGTAGGCAAGATTTTTTGCAAAGTCAAGCAAATCGTTCTGATCAACTTTTACATCAAGTTTCTGTGCGACACGCTCTTTGATAAGTTGCCATTTCAAAGAGGGCAACATGTCGGCATATTCTTTATCGATATTTTCTTCAGTGAGCTCTTCGTTACGCGCAATCAGCCAACGTTTCAAGAATTGTTCCGGGAGCTGCATGTCGCCATATTTCTCAACAAGATATTTGCGTGCATCGTAATCAAAAACACTTATGCTGTTGCCAACAAGTTGAGATTTAATCAACTCTTTTACTGCATTATTGTAATCTTCCTCAGTTGTTACTTTATCTTTGCCAAATACATTATCAAAGAATTCCTGATTGTGTTCTGCATCTTTTGCAACAATAATTTCTGAGATAGCCATTACAAAATCGCCTTTGATATCTTTTGCAATCTCTTTGTCAAGATGGAGCATTGAGGCGAGTTCCACAGCATTTCCTTCGCAAGTTGCATAGGGGTTGAATACAACTTTGTCATTAACTTTTTTGCCTTCGAATTTGGCTTTTTCTTCATCTGATTTGAAGAGGAATGGAGCTACAATGCCATCAATCACCTGGATTGCGCCCTCGTTTTCGTTAACAGAACCATCTTCGTTGAGCTGTTGTATTGAACCTTTAACCAGTGCGCGGCCCTCAACAGATTCACCGGGTTCACGAGTTGCAAAACGCTGACGGAACTCTTCGTCCTGTTTAGAAACCATTTCATCAGAAACTTCAATTTCATAGAACGGGAGCTTAACATCTTTGTTCAGTTCAATATCAAGTTCCGGAGCGAAACCAACAACATACTCAAAAGTATAGTCGGCCTGATTTAGATCCACTTCTTTGACTTCGGCAGGCAGCGGCTCTCCCAGAATGTTTGCTTTTTCTTCACGGAGATAATCAATAACAGCGCGATATACTGTTTCATTTAGAACATCGCTCTTAACCTGCTTGCCAAACATACGGCGGAGTTGGTTAACAGGAGCATGACCCTGACGGAATCCGGGAATCACGCGCTTTTTTGCAATATCTTTAAGTTCTTTAGTCACTTTTTCTGCATAATCTGCTTCTGTGACATTGACGATGATTTTACCAGTGAGGTCATCGTTTCTTTCAAGCGTAACGTTCATAACGTAAGTGAGAAATTTATGTGTTGTTTGTTGTTAATATCTTTTTGGTTATGGCTTCATGCTATTCATCCAAGCCATAAACATCAAAAGAAACAACCATTTAATGGCCGTTTCAGTTTGCAAATTTAGCGAAAATTTTTCAAACCTCAAGGCCACTTAAAAATTTACCGCTTCAAATAATAAAATATTCTTTAATATTTGCGGAAATCTCGTTAGCCGCAAATATAAAAGGCGCGACATCCGGGCTTTGCAACATGTAAATCACCATTTGCGTGAAGTGTCTGATGCTCTGCCCGAATGTCGCAGTCCTTATTATTTAGCTTTAGGTTAGATTATCACCATATAACAACACGTTCTGCCTGTGGGCGGAACATTGGTTGTCCTTCTGTGATAGAAAATGCATTGAAGAACGGAGCTATGTTTCTAAGTGATGCGTTCACACGCCATTTGCCTAATGAGTGGGGGTCTGTTTGTGTGCGACGCAGAATTTCAGCATCACGTATATTTCCTGCCCATACATTTGCATAAGCAAGATAGAAACGCTGGTCCGGGGTAAATCCATCTATCACCTCGCCGTCGGTGTCACCAAGCGCGTTGTGGTAGGCTGTATAGGCTACTCGCAAACCACCTTGGTCTGCAATGTTTTCGCCAAGAGTAAACCGGCCGTTGGCATGTGTGTCGCCAAGTACCACAATCTGGTCAAATTGATTTGCCAGTTCGTTTGCCAGTTTTGTGAAAGCTTCGGCATCTTCAGGTGTCCACCAATCTTTAAAATTACCATCTTTGTCGAATTGACGGCCTTGGTCGTCAAATCCATGAGTCATCTCATGACCGATTACAACACCTATCGCGCCATAATTTTCGGCATCATCGGCATCCGGATTAAAATATGGTGCCTGCAGGATTCCGGCAGGGAAGCAGATTTCATTGGTTCCCGGGTTATAATATGCATTTACAGTTTGTGGGCTCATATACCAACGTGTTTTATCAACAGGTTTTCCGTAGTCCGACAAATTGAATTCTTCGTTAAAGAGAATGGCCTGTTGAATATTCTCCCAATAAGACTTTTCGGGGTCTACATTAAGTTTTGAATAATCGCGCCACTTATCCGGATAACCTATTTTCACGGTAAATGATGCAAGTTTTTCACGAGCCTTGGCTTTTGTTGCATCGGACATCCATGTGAGATTGTCAATATGCTGGCCAAGTGCTGTCTGAAGATTTCCCACCAGTGTGAGCATTTTCTCTTTTGATGATGCCGGGAAATATTTTTCCACATAGAGCTGTCCAAGAGCTTCACCCAACATACCGTTTGGAACGGCCAATGCCCGTTTCCATCGGGGTTGTTGCTGTTGGACACCAGAAATAACTTTGGTAAGTTCAAAGTTAGCATTAACAAAATCGTCACTAAGATACGGCGCTGCAGATGAAAGGTATCCTGCAGCAAGATAGTCACGCAAAGCTTGTTCCGATGCAGTTGCAAGAAGCACATCAACAGCCGCAAGTGAACGTGGTTGTCCAACAATCACTTTGTCGACATTGTCAAGGCCTTGAAGTGCAAAATAGCGTTTCAGGTCCACATTGGGATAATCCTTTTCAAGTGTTTCCATTGACATTGGATTGTAATTTGCAGCCGGATTACGCAAATCCTCGCGAGATGTTGCCGCTCTTGCGAGTGTTTTTTCAATTGAAATTGCATTTTCTGCCAGTCGTTCTGCATCCTGTGCCGAATAGCCTGCGAGGCAAGCAATTGTTTTGAGGTATGTTCTATATGCATCAAGAACCTTTTTCTCCTGCTCCGAGTCCTTTAGATAATAGTCCCGGTCGCCAAGGCCAAGACCACCTTGTCCCCAATACATGACATTAATGTCTGAGTTGAGCATGTCAGCATCTACTCCGGTTCCAAAAAATGCTCCTACACCGGGAAGTGTAGCCATAAGTTCAATGACACCGTCGCGATTAACTGAATTTATCCGTGCCAAGTCTGCCATAACAGGCTGTGCACCCATTTTATTCAAACGCACAGTATCCATGCCCATTGCAAACAGATCGGCAATTTTTTGTGTGTTTGAACCTTTTACCGCAGTTTTAGCATCAAGACCCATAACCAAATCATGAACCTGCTGACGATTTAGTTCAGCAAGCTGATCGAATGTTCCAAATCGTGAATACTCGGGTTTAAGTGGGTTTGACTTCATCCAGCCTCCGCATGCATACTGATAGAAATCAGTGCCGGGAGCAACCGATTCATCAAGATTGGCACGGTCTACTCCCTTGGGAGCAATTGCCATTGCCGATGACGATGTTACTGCCATAGCGATAATTGCTAATTGATACTTTTTCATTGTTTGAATTATTTTGGTAAGTTTTCTTTATTTAAGCTGTGATACTTCAAGTCTTCCACATAATTGCTTGAGAGTGTAACGGCATACAAACAATAACGATGTCCTTTTACATGAGGTCAATTATTCTGTAGCGACTCATATTCCATTGTAGCCAACTCCCACACCGACATTGCATTCTCAAGATTTTTTGTTACCATGGCATGTTCCTCGAAAACATCCTGAGAAACACTTCCGGCAGCAATCCTGTCCTCAATCTCTTTAACCATCGCCTCCAATTTTGATATTTCAGCTTCTGCCGCTTCTACTTTTTTTGCAGCACGCTTCAATGTTTTTTCCTTTTCGCGTTGCTGGGCATAGCTTATCCGGGGTTTTGATGTTTTGTCGGGTTGCGGTGTCTGAGACTTTGATGGTTGTATTTTCACTTCGGCTTTTGTGGCCGGTACAACTGAATCCACGGCTTTAGTCGATCCACTCCCGGGAGATTTGGACAACTCAAGATCCCGCAATGATTCTATTTTCTTTTTTTCAAGAAATTCATAAATTCCACCTAAACATTCACGCACCTTGCCTCCACCAAATTCATATACTTTCTCCACAAGGCCATCCAGAAAGTCACGGTCGTGTGAAACAACAATCACCGTGCCGTCAAAATCTTTTATGGCTTGTTTCAATATATCTTTGGTTTTCATATCAAGATGGTTTGTAGGCTCATCAAGAATCAGCAGGTTCACCGGCTCCAGCAATAGCCTAATCATTGCAAGGCGAGTTTTTTCACCTCCCGAAAGTACTTTTACCTTTTTGTCGGAAGCTTCTCCACCAAACATAAAAGCGCCCAGAATATCTCTTATCTTCAAACGTATATCGCCAACAGCAACTCTATCGATTGTGTCAAATACTGTTATGTCGCCATCAAGTAACTGAGCCTGATTCTGAGCAAAGTAGCCAATTTTTACATTATGCCCGAGTTTAAGGGTTCCTGTAAAATCAACTTCATTCATGATGCACTTGACAAGGGTTGACTTGCCCTCGCCGTTCTTGCCCACAAAAGCAACTTTTTCGCCACGCTTTATGGTGAATGTTGCGTTATCAAAAATCTGATGGTTGCCGTATGCTTTACCAACGTTTTCCGCTATTATCGGATAATCGCCCGAGCGTGGGGCCGGTGGGAACTTTAGATTCAGTTTTGAATTGTCCACTTCATCCACTTCAATCCGTTCAATTTTCGCAAGCTGTTTCATACGGCTCTGCACCTGAACGGCTTTTGTTGCCTTGTAACGGAAACGTTCTATAAACTCCTCTGTGTCCGAGATTTGTTTCTGTTGGTTGTTATATGCCCTGAGCTGTTGTTCAATGCGTTCCTTTCTTAGTTCAACAAACTTTGAATAGTTCACCGCATAATCGTATATCTTACCCAGGGATATCTCAATCGTGCGGTTTGTAACGTTGTCAATGAAAGCTTTGTCGTGCGATACAAGCACAACGGCTTTTGACTTTGTCATGAGAAAATTTTCAAGCCACTGGATTGATTCTATATCAAGGTGGTTTGTGGGTTCGTCAAGCAAAAGCACGTCGGGATGTGTGAGCAATAACTTTGCAAGTTCAATGCGCATGCGCCAGCCTCCGGAAAACTCAGATGTTGGTCTGTTGAAATCTTCCCGCACAAAACCAAGTCCGAGGAGAGTTTTTTCCATCTCGGCCATTACATTCTCGCTCCCGGCCATGGTGAGTTGCTCGGTCAGCACAGATAGTTTTTCAATAAGCAATGAATATTCATCCGATTCATAATCCGTGCGCTTGGAGAGTTCTAAATTAACTTTATCTATATTGTCTTTTAAATCATCAATATGAGAAAAAGCCTTCCTAACCTCTTCAAGAACAGTAGATGTATCGGACAGTACCATTTGTTGCGGCAAATAACCTATTGTCACATCGTTGGGGACGGCGACAGAGCCAGATGATGGTTGCTGCAACCCGGCTATTATCTTTAACATTGTTGATTTACCGGCACCGTTTTTCCCCACCAAGGCTATCCTATCTCTTGGATTAATAACATAATTGATGCTGTCAAACAGTGATACAGCGCTGAATTCAACTGAAAGGTTATTTATTGATATCATTTTTATAAAAGTCTACAGAATTAAGTTACTCAATTGTCCGTACTCACAAAGGTTTTCCGTTAACCAACGCAATTTTCCCCTGCGCAGTGGAAACAATAACTATAGGCCTGTCAACATATCTGGTGCTGTGTGATTCTCTATCAAATGGCCTCATCTCAATACTGCCATCCTCATTGATAATTACGATGGACAGTCCAAAATCAACGTCATCAACGACAACATGACGTGATAAATAGTACTTCTTGATTCTATTATCCATCAATCAAGTCTATAGGTTCTCTGACGGTAGCGCTGTTGATATAATTTGGGATTCAACCTATTCCTGACAAGCTGCATGGAGTCTACGTATACCGATGAAGTTTTTGACGGCTCCAGATATAATGTTCCAGATATTCTACGTGCAACACGTGTGGAATCTACAAAGAATGTGAGTTCTTTCCATCCGTCGCCAGAAAATTGGGCGTTAAGATATTCAATTGTCCCATCGGTATAGTCCACAACTATCGACCAATTTGCCGGCAGTTGATTGTTGGCGAATTTGGCACGCCAGGTATAGGCATCGCCCGATTTCCAGTTTGCATCCGATGTAAGGATGAAATTTGTGATTGTTGATGCCGAGTTGTTTCCTATAGCGAATCCTCTGGATGCAGACCATACATCAACGGAGTCTCCTGCAACGGCAACAGTTGCACCACCTGTAGAAACGGCATTTACCTGTGTTAATCGTTCCTCAAGTATCTCAAGGGTTCTGTCATACACTTTGTCATATTCCTTTAGATGCGCACCATACCACATGAACGATGTATCGAGCTGGGCCATGGTGTAACCTCTGCGCATAACTATGGATTGCTTCAAGGCCATGCGTGCCGAATCTGTTGCATATTTGGCACCATTCATTTCCACAACACTTTCAGCCATGTGGATATCTGCCATAATCTGCGACATATCTTCCGGACCAATCACATTATCAGGCACTCCTTTACAGCTAATGACAAACAACAATGCCAAAGGCATTGCCTTTAACATTGTTGCTGTTATGATTTTTATCATATTAGTCCGTAACATGAATTACTCTGATATAATAAATTTGTATAACGCTTTTCTATAAACGGTTCTGATTATTTATCCTCTTGATTCTTTAACGTGCCGGAATTGTTTTTGCCCGAATCAACAGGTTCTGAGCTAAGGTATTTATAATATTTGATGATAAATATAAATATACCAACAGTTATAGCGGCGTCGGCAAAGTTGAATACCGGGTCAAAGAACGAGAATAGTTCGCCTCCAACAAAAGGCACCCAAGAAGGCCATACAAAGGAGAATAACGGGAAATAGAACATATCCACAACCATGCCTTGGAATATTGTAGAATACCCATCGCCCCAGGGCACAAAGTGGGCAATTTCAGGGGGATATGGATTGTTGAAAATTTCTCCGTAGGCAACACAATCTATTATATTTCCTGCAGCGCCGGCGGTTATAAGTGCCACACATGCAACATAACCGCGCTTCACTGCGGAATTCCGGGAAAGCCTGGTTAAATACCAGATAAGGAAAGAAACAGCAACAATTCTAAACATTGTAAGGAAAAACTTGCTGCCGAGTTCCATTCCAAAAGCCATACCGTTGTTCTGGATGAATCTCAGATGGAACCAAGAGAAGATTTCACGATCCTCGCCCCAATAGAATGTGGTTTTTACCCAAATCTTAAGAATCTGGTCTATGATTATAACTGCAGCAATAATTGCCACAGCCATGTGTCCTTTTGATAAGTATCGTTTTAACTGCACTATTTCTTTTTATCAAGTTTCTGGTCTATTGAAAGTGTTGCATGAGGTACTGCACGAAGGCGTTCTTTGGGAATAAGCTTTCCTGTTGCCCTGCAAACACCGTAAGTTTTGTTTTCTATGCGCACAAGCGCTGCCTGCAGATGTTGAATGAATTTGCGCTGACGCTCGGCCATACGGGCAGCTTCTTCCTTGTCTCTGGTGCCGGCACCTTCTTCAAGTACTTTGAATGTAGGGGATGTATCAGCTACACCATTACCGTCCGAATTCATTACAACAGAGCGCAAATATTCAAATTCACGAGTTGCTTTTTCAAGCTTTTCAAGAATCAGGGTTTTAAACTCCTGGAGTTCTTCGTCGCTATATCTTAATTTTTCAGACATATTCTTTAAATTACGCCTGCTGTTTCAGGCTAATGAAACCATAACATTGACCGGAGTGCCATCCAAGTCAAGACACTCTATATTGTCTCCGGATATTGAGCCAACAGATACGCTTTCGGCCAGTACCTGACCGGCTATATATTGAGCATATTGCTCAACAGCTTGATTAGTAAAATCATTGGGTGCGAACACCACATTTATGCGGTCTGTGATTTCATACCCACGGCTTTTCCTGAGATTCTGTATTCTATTCACCAAATCACGTGCGATGCCCTCGTTGCGCAATTCCGGTGTTACTGTAACATCTATGGCAACAGTAACCGAGCCTTCGTTAGCAACCAGCCATCCGGGAATATCTTCCGAGAATATCTCAACATCGTCAACGCTTACAACAGCTTTATCGCCATTTAGTTCAAGTTCTATGCTGCCATCCTTTTCAAAGGCGGTTATAGCTGCTGTGTCAAGGGCTGTGAGCGCAGCCGCAACAGCTTTCATATGCTTGCCGAATTTTGGTCCAAGCTTTTTGAAATCCGGTTTAACTTTCTTAACAAGGATTCCTTCATCAGACCCAACCACACGCAGATTCTTGATGTTAACTTCGTTTAGGATGAGTTCTTTGATTGCCTCAAGCATATTGCGCTGATTATCATCAGCAACAGGCACCATGAGTGTTTGAAGCGGTTGACGTACTTTGATGTTTACTTTTCTACGAAGTGCAAGCACCATTGATGTGATAATCTGAGCAAGGCGCATGCGATCTTCAAGATTCTTGTCAATTGTTTTTGTGTCCACAGCAGGATAAAGTGCCATGTGAACCGACTCGTTGGAACCGGTAAGGTCCTGATACAATTTATCTGCAAAGAATGGGGCAACAGGGGCTATAAGCAAGGCAAGTGTCTTGAGACACTGGTAAAGTGTCTGATATGCAGCGAGCTTATCTTCCGTCATTTCCCTTCCCCAGAATCTCTTGCGGTTTAGACGAACATACCAGTTTGAGAGATTATCGTTGACAAACTCGTTGATTGCACGTGCAGCCCGTGTGGGTTCAAAATCGTCGAAAGCAGTTTCCACGTCAAGGACAAGAGAGTTGAGCAACGACAAAATCCAGCGGTCTATCTCCGGACGTTTGTCAAGCGGCACTTCAGCAGTATCGGGATCAAATCCATCTACATTTGCATACAGGGCAAAGAACGAATAAGTATTGTAAATTGTAGCAAATAATTTTCTGGCAGTTTCCTTTACACCGGCTTCATCAAACTTTAGGTTATCCCATGGCGACGAATTTGCTATCATGTACCAACGCAATGGGTCTGAGCCATACTGTTCAATTGCTGAGAACGGATTCACAGCATTGCCAAGGCGTTTTGACATCTTATTACCGTCTTTGTCCAGTACAAGGCCGTTTGAAACAACAGCTTTATAAGCAACAGAATCAAACACCATTGTTCCTATTGCATGAAGTGTAAAGAACCATCCGCGTGTCTGGTCAACACCTTCGGCAATAAAATCAGCAGGATACACCTGTTTAGAGTCAAAAACCTCTTTGTTTTCAAATGGGTAATGAATCTGGGCATAAGGCATTGAGCCTGAGTCGAACCACACGTCAATAAGGTCGAGTTCGCGATGCATTTCTTTTCCGGACTCGCTTACAAGAACTATATCGTCAACATATGGCCTGTGCAGATCTATCTTCCCGTAATTTTCCGGAGAGTAATCGCCGGGCACAAAACCTTTATCGGCCAACGGGTTAGAGACCATAAATCCGGCCTCAACAGATTTTTCTATGAGGTTGTAAAGTGTTTCAACTGAATCGATGCAAACCTCTTCCTGTCCATCCTCGGTGCGCCATATCGGCAGAGGTGTTCCCCAATAGCGGCTACGCGACAGATTCCAATCCTGTAGATTCTCAAGCCATTTGCCAAAACGTCCGGCTCCGGTTGATGCAGGCTTCCACTTGATTGTCTTATTGAGTTCTATCATGCGGTCGCGGGCAGCTGTTGAACGTATAAACCAACTATCCAGCGGATAATATAATACCGGTTTATCTGTTCGCCAACAATGGGGATAGCTGTGTATATGTTTCTCTATCTTGAATACTTTGCCTTGCGCTTTTAAATCAAGACATATCTCAATATCAAGAGTTTCATCATCGGCCGACTTTTGTGCGTCGTAAGCGTTCTTGACATATTTTCCTTGCCAACGAGAATAGGCATCTACATCAACCATTTTTTCAACAAATGCCGGATCGAGGTCTTGTAGCAGGTAGAATTTACCTGTCATATCCACCATAGGCCGGATGTTCCCGTCGCGATCTATCATGTGCAATGGGGGGACATTATTTTGTTTAGAGACCTTATTGTCGTCGGCACCAAAAGTTCCTGCTATGTGCACGATTCCTGTACCGTCCTCAGTTGATACGAAATCGCCGGGGATAACGCGGAAAGCACCTTCGCCCGGGTTAACCCATGGCAACAATTGCTCATAGTGCATGCCCACAAGTTCGGCACCATTCCAAGATGCAACAACTTGCCATGGGACAATCTTGTCGCCTTTGCTGTACGATTCAAGCTCAAGATCCCGGCCTTTGGGGTTTAACACAGATGTCATCAAAGCATCGGCAATAACAACGGTTATTGGTTCTCCTGAATATGGGTTATATGTGCGAATGGCATTATACTTTATTGCCGGTCCAACGCAAAGAGCAGTGTTCGAGGGCAAAGTCCAGGGTGTGGTTGTCCATGCCAGGAAGCAAGGTTTGCCCCACCCTTTCATTTCTTCTTTTGGATCCGTGATTGTGAATTGTGCTATACATGTGGTATCTTTCACATCTCTATAGCATCCGGGCTGATTCAATTCATGGCTTGACAAACCGGTGCCGGCAGCCGGTGAGTATGGCTGGATGGTGTAACCTTTGTATAAATATCCTTTTTTATAGAGTTGTGCAAGCAACCACCAAAGGGTTTCGATATATCTGTTATCGTAAGTGATATATGGGTTTTCCATATCAACCCAGTAACCCATCATGTTAGTGAGGTTCTCCCATTCGCGGGTATATTTCATGACCTCCCGTCTACATGCAGCATTATATTCATCAACAGATATTTTTTTGCCAATATCTTCTTTTGTGATTCCAAGACTTTTTTCAACGCCAAGTTCAACAGGCAGTCCATGTGTATCCCAACCTGCCTTGCGTTTGACCTCAAAGCCTTTCATTGTTTTATAACGGCAGAATATATCTTTTATGGTTCGTGCCATCACATGATGGATACCCGGCATCCCATTTGCAGATGGCGGACCTTCAAAAAACACAAATGATGGCGAGCCTTTACGGGCTTTAACTGTATTTTCAAACAAACATGTTTCATTCCAGTTTTTAAGAACCTGTTTGTTTATATCAGAAAGATTGAACGAACTGTATTCCGGAAATCGTTTCATATCAAAGCTTTGTATTGTTTTATGTGTTCATTGTTATGATACATGAAACCGGTGGCCACCGGTATGAGATGCATGTACATAATAATTTTGGCAAAGTTAACGATTTTTTATCGAAACTCTGCCTCCCTCAATCATTTTTAACGGCTATTTACAAAAGCTTGTGCTATTATGCGGCAAAATAGTTCCTCATAAAACTGTCCCGGACAATTCTGTCATAGTACAGGCCGGGGGCAACGCATTATCAATTTCCCCCAACAATCTATGCACGTTTGGCAATATGGGATTTTCGCCATCATTAATTATGTGGTTTACCTTACCACAAAAGGACAGCGATTTACTTTGCGCTTCAATTCTGGCCATGACTTCTGCGCGACTCAACGAGTTGCGGTTCATCACGCGGTTTATTCTCATTTCAAGCGGCGCTTCTATAATCCAAACCTCATCGCACACTTCATCAAGACCCGATTCCTGCAATATTGCAGTCTCAAAGAAGAAATTTTTTTTTGTGCTACTGCCAATTGTATTCAGCAAGTGCTTTTTCACAGCACCGTGCACAATGTCATTAAGCTGTTTGAGTTTATATTCATTGGCAAAAACAATTTCTCCCAATATTTTTCTATTTACATTGCCATCCGAATCAATTACCTGAGTCCCGAATGTATTTGAAAGCAGAGATTTTATCTCGCAGGATGTGTTCATAATCATCCGTGCCTGCCTGTCACAATCATAAACGTCATGACCCATGGCCCTGAGTATTTCAGAGACAACAGACTTTCCGGCCCCAATTCCTCCGGTTATGCCAACGATATATGTGGTTTTATGGGTCATCGCTCAATTATGTAAGATACGCTATCAACCGGCAATTGTATTCCTCTTGCGCGTCCGGAAGTGTTATCGATTACAATCGGGAAAGATTTTGCACCGGGGTGCTCCCTCAGCCATCGGTAATCCACAAGAATCCTAAATCCGGTCTTTTTGGATTCAAAATCTGTGAGAGGCACCATATATCCAACATCCACCTGATTAGGGAAAAGCAAAAGTTTTTCACCGGCAGGCACATTGATAGGTTTAATCTGCATGGTGGTATGTGTGTTTATCAGCTTCTCAACAGAAAGTTCAACCTCAACGGAATCCGGGATGGCCCGTGTGTTATATGGTGTTATGAGTTTAACTTTCACCACTTTTGAAGATGACAGATTTTCCACTTCAACAGGAGCGGTTGAAACGCTCTTAAGATTAGCAGGTAATTCATTCAATGAATAAACATTAACACTATCAACCAATGCCCGTGGCGGAGCAACCATTATAACATTAGGTGAAGTTGTAATATGCGAGTCAACAACAACCGACATCCTTTTTGGGGGACGCGAAGTAAACAACAGTGTTATCGAGTCCGGATTCACGGCGGTAATCTGAGACCCTGAGCCAAAAAGATTTCTCATTGCAGAGCGCAGCTCTGCATCTCCAAGGCTTATAGTATTCCCATGAATGAAATATTTGTAGTCTATCTTAACAATGGGTCCATCTCCCCACTCATACTTTAAAAGTTGCGAGGCACGTGCGTTGACATTCACGTTTATCGCTTCCGGGAGATAGGATATCATTGTAACAGAATCCGGGCAATTGATAATTTCAATCTTGCACCGCATATCTTTTTGAACATCCTCATTAAGTGTCATCACAACCCAAAGGACCGAGGAGATACACAAAAACGCCAAGAACACAAGGATATTTTTTCCTCGTGGTGACATAAGGGCTTTGCGAATACGTTCATAGTAGTCCTTTGTGTTCATTTTCAAAATTTAGGGAAGATGTCCTATTATAGCATTAACAGCAATAGCTTGCGTCAAGATACCTTGGGCAAGCTACTGCCTTAAACTATTATAAGAAAGGGGTTACTTTTTGATATCGGAATTTTGCTGAGCGGCCTCGTTTGCCTGGTCGGCAGAGGGGTATACAGAATTCTTGTCTACACGGATTTTTACATCACGGTCTATTTCAATGATAAATGAATCGTCGCGTACTTCGCGGATACGGCCATAGATACCGCCGGCAGTCACAACACTTGAGCCTTTTGTCATGGCTTCGCGGGCTTTTTTAAGTTCTTTTTGGCGTTTTTGCTGTGGACGAATCATAAAAAGATAGAAAATGGCAATAAGGGCAACTATCATTAAAATCTGAAACATACCGCCATTTGTAGCGTCGGCATTAAGGAGAATAGTCGAAAAATTCATTTTTATTACTTATTTAATATTGTTAAAAATCTAATTTATTTAATAACTATGCCCTCCTCGCGGAGCATAGATACAACGTTGAAGAGTATACCATTAATAAACTGGCCGCTTTTTGGAGCTGAGTAATCGTTGGCAATCTCAACATATTCATTCATTGTAACAGCCAAAGGAATATTGGGGAATGAAACCACTTCTGCTATAGCTGTGAGCATTATTACAATATCCATGAAAGCAATACGTTCCGGATCCCAAGCATCGTAGTTGATGAACTTATCAATGTAGCTCCTGTATTGCTCACGGTTTTTAACCACAGACACAAAGAGTTCAGAACCAAATCTGGCATCCTCGTCGTCCTTGAATTTGTCAAGAAGTTTTATTTCATCCTCAGGGTTATTGGCAGACTGACGTATTGTCTTGAGCACGAATGTACCCATTATCTGAAGGTCGTCATTCCAGAATACAGATTTATTCTCAAGAACTTCAAGCAACTCATCAGACACGAATATTTCTGTTCTCAATATTTCACGCCAGAACTCACAATCCGCGGCATAATCGGTTGAAGGTGCCGACATGTATTCTTTATATGTCTGAGATTGGGTGATTTTGTTAAGGAGTTTATTTATGAGTGTAATCTCTGTATTCCAGTTTACCGGAGATTTGTCCATAGCTTCAAGAACCTGAGGCATTTCGGCCAGACGGCTGGCGAACATATTTTCAACAAATCTCAAATTGGGATTAAGGTCGTCGGCAGTAGCAAGGAATTTATTCTTTGCAGCTTCAATGCGCAATGCCTGCTCTCTTGTAAGTTCAACAATCAAGCCAAAGAACGACAGATACAACTCGTAGGCCTTATCAAGAGAGCGTTCAAGATCGGCACAAGCTTTGGCATAGCCATCGGTGGCTCCTTGATATGAGTTAAGTGTATCAACAAACATAGAAAGCCCCATATTCAAGCCAGCATTTGTAAATCCTTCGGAATTGCGGAGTGTGTTTATAAAATCAGCATCCCGTGCAACAACAGTCTGGAAAACAGAGTTCCACATCATCACTTCTTCCGACAACGATGGAGTGCGACGTTTCTTGAAGTCTTTATATGCCGATGAATCAACTATATTATCATGCAATTTCTGCAATAACGGTACAATTGACTCAATATGATTGCTCTGTTTGAAAATAAACTGTTTAATTGTGTCATCACCGGCCAGTGCGATTGCAACTTTTGATTTTGCCAATTTTTTGTCAATATCAACAATTCCTTTGCGGCGGCCTTTTACGGCAGAAAATCCACCGAACTCAAGCACCATCAGTAATAAATCAATGTAAACCGTGTAGGCAAATTTTCTATCCGGAGAGTCTGTCACGGGTGCAGATTCTATTTTAAAATCAGTGCGTGTCAACAAATACGAGTAGAGCATCTGCACTACCTTAATTCTAATAAGAATACGGTTAATCATCTTTGTAATGTTCTATGGTGTCAAATGAGCTTGTTTAAATCTCGCGGCAAAATTACAAAATTTATCCTTTATATGAAAATATAAATAAACAGTAGTGTTTAAAAATAGTCTCAATTATCGGCCAACGGATTCCAACCCTGAGCGGTAAGCTTTATTTCAGATTCTCCGTCACGAGTTATCATAGCGCATCCGAGTTCCGGTTTTGTCATGTGTCCAATGACATGGACACCTTCAATTGATTTTATCTTTTCATGGTCGGCCAATGGTACGGTAAATAATAATTCATAATCCTCACCACCGTTTAATGCTGCCGTGACAAGATTCATATTCAGTTCCTGAGCCATAATGGCAGTCTGATAGTCTATGGGTATTCTATCTTCGTATATCCTGCATCCGGTTTGCGAATCGGTGCAAATGTGAATGAGTTCTGACGATAAGCCATCGGAGATATCCATCATGGAAGTGAGCTTTATACCCTTTTCATGCAGTGCTTCTATTATATCGCGGCGTGGCTCGGGTTTTAGCTGTCGTTCCACAAGATATTCTTTTCCACTGAAATCTGGGACAAAGTCTTTTTGTCCGGCCGATGCCACTTTTTCACGTTCAAGCAATTGGAGTCCCATGTATGCGGCTCCAAGATCACCGCTTACACATATTAAATCCGTGTCTTTTGCACCGTTTCTATAGACAATATCTTTGTCCTCGGCTTCGCCAATACATGTTATTGAGATAACCAGGCCTTGACGCGACGATGTAGTGTCGCCACCAACAATATCCACTCCGTATACTTCACATGCGAGTTTCATCCCTTCATATAGCTGTTCAATGTGTTCTACGGTAAAACGTGCGGAAATTCCAAGTGAAACGGTGATTTGTTTTGGCGTGCCGTTCATTGCATAGACATCCGACAGGTTTACGGCCACTGCTTTATATCCCAGATGCTTGAGTGGCACATAGGTGAGGTCAAAGTGCACACCTTCCAGTAAAAGATCTGTTGTCACAAGCACACGCTTGTCACCATAGTCAAGTACAGCGGCGTCATCTCCAACAGCTTTATGTGTTGAATTGTTTTTTTGCTTGAGTTCTTGAGTGAGGTGTTTTATTAAACCAAATTCACCTAATTGCGATATTTCTGTTTGCGACATAATTACTTGAATAAAGTCAACCAGCGGAATATTTGCCGCCGGTTGACAATGGGATTTTATTAATACTATTAAATACGAGCCACCATTTCTGTGATAAGGGCAAGCATGGTGGGCTGCGCATTAATCGCTGCTTGCTGAACCTCTTCGTGAGTGGGCACTTGTTTTACATCTTTTCCGCCGAGGTCTGTGATTACAGAAACACCAAAGACTTTCATGCCGGCATGATTTGCAACAATAACTTCAGGAACTGTTGACATACCCACGGCATCGCCGCCTATGATTCTAAAATACTCATATTCCGCAGGTGTTTCAAATGTCGGGCCTGTTGTGCCAACATAAACGCCATGCATTATGCGCAAATTCTTTTCTGCAGCAATAGCGTCGGCTTTTTCCACATATTTGGTGTAATAAGCTTCGGTCATGGCCGGGAAGCGTGTTCCAAGTTCGTTGTAATTTTTTCCTCTAAGTGGATTTTCCGGGAATAAGTTAATGTGGTCTGTGATAATCATCACATCGCCAACTTTAAACTCTTTATTCATTCCGCCGGCTGCATTTGACACAAATACGGTCTCAACACCAAGTTCTTTCATTACTCGCACGGGGAAAGTGACCTGCTTCATGTCGTAGCCTTCGTAGTAATGGAAAC
>JAAGKN010000926.1_pt1 | contig 101254 bp, 87 predicted proteins | sample 6206371 | NCBI WGS metagenome assembly JAAGKN01 (sample SAMN11533720, study PRJNA540317) | gut metagenome | isolation source: fecal pellets from male and female animal of same cohort | host: Peromyscus leucopus | place: USA:CA | collected 2017
GTTCCTTGATATCTAGACATTATATACTATATATACTGCCTACATATCCTCTTTGTTATCTTCTTTACTATTTCTTATAACTGCTCTTCTTAGAGCTCCCAGCCGTAAGAGCCTTTCGCGTTTTCGCTATCGCGCTCTTCCCTGCCGGTGAAACGTCTTATATGACACTCATTTCCCAAAGTCAATAACTTTTTTTAAAATTTTTAAACTTTTTTTTCTCCTACCTCCCAACATCCTGTTTCTTTGTCCTTTTTAAATTTAAATAATTTTCAACATTTGGAAAACGAACTCATTATATTTGGATTTATGGCTCTTGTCTATCTCGCTTTTGGGTTAATTTACCGAGACTTTAATTCTATTTTGCTCAAAAATATCAGAATCCATGTTTTCTCTTTCTTAACTTTTTTGTTTTAGATTATCTTCTAATGATTGCTTTATAAGTAAGATGAAATCAGTTGGCATATTATATATAGATAAGGAACGAGGATGAAGTTTGACTTTTTTACGTTTGGAGGCTTATTTTTCTGGGAAGATATTTTCTTCTATCAAAAATGGAGAATCCAACGGAATTGTATAACCGGTCATTATCGTCTTCTGGACTCCTGGGATATCAGGCGTGCAAGCGGTAGTTTTGAAACATGCCAAAAAGCTTTTGCCTCATACATTAATATATATGAGCTTAAAAAGCAATCAGAGAATCTAATTATATTATTACACGGCTATATGGAAAATAAGAATATTTTCAAAAGACTCTGGCGAAAATTTATGCTTACAGACTCCACCGTAGTTGCTCTAAACTATCCTTCTTTATTCAGAAACAGTCTTGCTGCCGCGCACCAGCTCTTGTTTTTTTTGAATTATATAGAAGATATCACCGAAGTTTCCTTTGTTACCCATGGTTCCGGCAATATGGTTCTGCAAAAAGCACTAAACTTTCCACCAGAACTTCAAACATTCAAAAACAACATGCGAATCGGTAATATTGTTGAGATTAATCCTGCTATAAAAGCGAATCTTCTATGTGAATTTTTAGCTCAATTTAAATTTTTCAGATTTTTTTGTGGCCCTACCCTTACTGACCTGACTGAAAAAGGTATAAAAATTTTACCGCATCTTCCCCCAAAATCTACTTATTTGCGCATTTTCTCCGAATCTAAAACCCATAAGTTTTATCTCACTTTTTTAAAATTCTGCAAATTTCCTATTGAAGATAGAGTATATTCCCGAAAAGATTCTATTTATATTGAGGGAAATACATTTAGGACAATGAGAAATGAAGAGCTTCTCAGTAAAACCGTTAAATTTATAAGATCTGGAAAAATTTAACGATATTGTAATACTTTTTTTAGTTTTTTTATGCTATACTTAGTCAGTTAAAGAACTTTATCCGAGGCGCAAAATGAAATCGGTTTTAGGTATGATTGTGGTATTTATTGGGCTTTATATCATTTTATCTAGTGATATTTTGAGCTTCTTTGCGCAAAAATGGTTTATGATTTTTGCTGTTGTTGCCGTTATTGCGTCTCTTTTGGCTGCCTTATTTGTTTTTGGCTTGCCTTTTATGAAAAAGAAAGGGGAGAATCATGAATAAACTGTCTGCCTTTCTTTATAAAACATTTCTTTCGCTTTGTTACATGATTGCTTTTGCATCGCAAGCATTGGCTGATGATCGGACATGTACTCCATATCATGAAGTTCTCGCTGATGGGAAAGGTGATAATTTTATCTTAAAAGGAACGTATGAAATTATCGCCAAAGCTTGTACAAATGTCGCTGAGTTTTCATGGAAACAACTTGCTGAGCCTTTACAAGTTGTTATTGCTCTTGCCGGTGCGATTTATATTGCTGTTTATACTTTGAAAAACATTGGTACTTTTTCTCAGCAAGATGTTTCGGCTTATCTGACAAATGATAAGACCGGTGTTATTTTGGTAGGTGTTAAAACAGGGGCGGTAATTTGGTTATTAGGTAATCAAAGTTTCTTATACGAATACATTGTTGGATTAGCTGTTAATACCGGAATGGAAATAGGGCGCCTTATTAATGGAAGTAGCGGTATTAGTGGTGCTGCGGATAATATTGGCGGCTTATTTAATCAAGTCATTAAACAAATACAGGCCTTTAATGATGAGATTTATTCTATTGTTGCAACCGGTAGAGTTCTCCTTTGTTTAGGAATGTTAACAGATGGTTTCTTCCTCATTAATTGGCATTGGTTTTTAATTTTGACCGGTTTAGTGTTGTATATTTATGGTTGGTTGATCGTCCTTTCCGTCTCTTTTTATATGCTAGATGTTTTATTTAGACTCGGTGTTGGCGCCATTGTTTTACCATTAGCTGTTGCTTGCGGTTTTTCAAAACTAACATCTAATTATACTAAAAAGACTTGGGATCTATTTATTAATGTCGCTTTTAACTTTGTCATGCTTGGTGTTGTTATTAAATTCACAACCTCATTATTACAACAATGCACAATCGGTAATATTGAATTAGCTGAAAAATTAAATATAGGGGAACCTCTTAGCGATTCTGATGTAGAACTTATTGAAGATATTTTAGACGGACCGAATTTTATCTTAGTAACTTTTTGCTGCTTAATTTCGTTCAAATTGTTTGGTGAAGTAGAACAAATAGCAGATAAAATTTCTTCTACATCTTCTGTTGGTAAATTGGGACAGCAGCTCGGAGCAGCTGCTTCTGCCCCTGTTATTAAAGGAGCAAAGAATCTAGGCAGCGGAGCATGGGCGTTAGGAGGCGATATACGAAGAGAAACCGGTAAGTCTATTAAAAATTCTAATACATGGGTTGGCTCGGCTGTCAGAGGTACGGAACAAGGAATCTACCGGACTCAAAGAGCTGTTAGCAATGCCGCAAGCAAAACCGAAGGTTTCTTGTTTGGAACTGGCCGAAATGCTAATTTAAATATTTGGAAACGCGGTTGGAATGCTGTAAAACGTGCATTTTGATGATGGAGATTATTATGAAAATATGGACAGATAATAATATAATACACATCATAAATAAGGCAAAAGTTTTTTTCCTTATAGCTTTTGTATTGCTGCTTTCCGGATGTCATGACGAATGCCCAACTATTCATGATTATATCAATGACGGTGCAGAATATGAAACAACCTATGATCTTGATGGCAAATCTCATACAGAAAAAACCTACTTAATGTGTGCTTTGTTTAACATTTTGATTGATACTGCGAAAAAAATCGCCACGGAATCCTGGGATATTTTAGCAGCTCCGCTGGTCCCTGTCGTTGGGGTGGTCGCGGCTATTTATGTTGCGATATATACAATGAAAATGGTTGGTTCATTTGGAAAGCAAACGGCAAATGATTTTATGACTGGTGGAAAACGAGGCATATTGATGCTTATGTTTAAAACTGCCGTTATTATTTTTCTACTTACTGGTGGGCAAGGTCCGAGCTGGCTTGAATCAATTAAAGACATTGCAAGAGATATAGGCGCTGATGATGTGGCTGGCGCAGCTGGGGTTTTAGGAGAAAACTTGGGCAATGAAAATTTTTTAATTCGCAAAGTTATTACTCCGATTCTTAAATCAGGATTAGAAATAGGTGGCGAACTAGCTGTCAAAAGTGATGCGTCATTTAACTTTTATGACAGCTTAGAAGGACAGGTTGAAGGATTATTGGGTATTCACCTTCGTTCTCCATGGGGCACTCTTTTTGAAACAATTCGCGGTGCGCTTAGAGGATTCAGTGAAGCCACATACGAGCCTGTTGCAATTGGCCAAGCCATGATATGCAATGCTAGTGAAGGAAAGTTTTTTGACTGGTATTATTTGATGATGTTATACGGTTTTATTTTATTCACCTTTGGCTGGCTTATGTCTACTGTTATCGGTTTTTATATTATTGATATTCTTATCAATCTGACGTTTGCAGCGGTTTTAACTCCTATTGGTATTGCTTGTGCTATATCTGATAAGACAATGGTATTTACTAAAAATATTTGGAATGTTTTCATCAACGTCTTTTTCAGCTTTATTATCCTTGGTATTGTTATCGGTATGACCTTACAAGTTGTTGATTTATGTTTAACACGTGGTGATGATCCAGCTCAAACAGGCGGCGCTCTTGCTTTCTTTTTGACCAATCAACAAGCTCAGATTGATGCTAACCAAATCAAAGAAATGGCTGAAACACTATGGAGTAGCGGCATGTTACTTTTTACTGTTGTTTGCCTCAGTGTAATGTATGGACTTATCGGAAAAATTGGTAAATTAGCTGAAAAAATTTCTGATACAGCTTCTATTTCATCTGCCGGGAGCCAAACAGGTGCTAAGATGGCTAAACCAGTTATTAATCAGGCGAAAAAAACAGCTGCTAAAACATATCAAAGAACAATTAAACCCATTATGTCTGATACTGGAACAACGTTAGCTCGTATTACGCGAATGGATAAACTTTATAAATGGGGCAGCAACGAAGTGGAAAGAGCTCGTGGCTATTTTACCGGTAGCGGCGCACAGGGGTATAGAGCTTTCTGGCATAAACGCGGAACTTGGAGGTAATGAAGATGATACAGAAACTAATATATAAGATAACATCTTCTCATATTTTACGTTTTATGTTTATGATAGCGTTAACATTTGTTTTGAGCGGATGTGAAAAAGATGGCGATGATTCTCTGGGAGAAGATCAAAATTATGCTGCCAATGCTAATTGTTGGCAAGTAAAAATTGTTAATGCTGTTTTGAGTATTATTGATACTCTGTATAAAACATCTGCAACAAAAGTTACAAATGGAGGCCCCGCACTTATATGCATCAGTTTTGCCATCTGGATGGCTTTTAAAATTCTTAAAACCTTACCTTCTTTTAAAGAAGAAAATTTAGGTGAGGTGTGGACCGAAATCGGGCAGAAGCTTTTTGTTTGCATATTTTGTGCATGGGTTGTTTTCAAAGTCGGTAATATAAATTGGTCTATTCAAACGTTTCTTATTCCTATTTATAATACAATTTCAGAGCTTGGATTACAAGTACTCAGCTCCCTACAATTATCTAACAGCACTGATTTAGGAGATTATGGTAAGGTTACATATCCAAAGGTTGACTACAACCAATGTAAAGTTAATATAGATATTGAATCTTCTCTTAAAACAGCTTTGGCTACGCCTATTAATTGTTTGGCATGTGCAGTAAGTGACCGACTTAATTCTGGTATTAAAATTGGCGTTGCACTTATCAGTAGTTTAAATTTGAGTGCTATATTTATCGGATTAATAGTTGTTATTCTTTTCACTGTGGTAAAATTCAGCTTTATTTTTGTTTTGGTTGACAGTCTTTTCCGTTTGAACTTTGCAGCATTTTTATTACCGATACTCATTATAGCTATTCCTTTTAACTATACGCGCAAATGGAGTAAACATGTTTTCTTGATGTTCTTAAACTCCTCGGGTATTATGCTGTTTATTACACTGCTTATTGCTATTTCAATCGGCGCCCTGCAAAACATTATGGATACGCTTGGACCACAATTAGATGAAGGTAATGTGGAAGGTGGCGGACCTATGCTTTTAGCGATTCTTCTTATTTCAGTCTTATTAGTCAATATTCCAGATTTCGGGGTTTCGTTATCTGATAAATTTATTGGTGGCGGCGGCGGGATTGAATTTCAAAAGAAAGTTTCAAAATTTGTTATCAGAAATGTTAAAAAAGCCGGATATGCTGTTTTATCAGCTGTCACACAAGGGGCCTCCACGAAATTTACTGATACACTTGAAAAATATCAGGCCACACGAGAAGCTGTTGATAGCGCACGACAGATTAAAAAGAAAATAGATTCTTTTTCGGGGAAAAACGATGATGACTAAGTTAAAACATACATTTTGCAATCTTTTGCACAGCGATATCCTTGTTATTGTAATGTTTTCACTATTCATTGCAACAAATGCTTTTGCTGACCCTGATGCGGAATATCTGAAATATTGCAAAAGCGAAATTTTTGAGGAAAAATACGAAAAAGGCGGATGCTGGTCTTGTGATATCATCGCTGTTATAATGCGCAATATGCTTGCAATGATTACTGTTTTGTTTGGTGCTATGGTAGAACTCTGTGAACTGATATTAGTTTTTGGTGCTGCGATTTGGTTAGCTGTATATTTCTTAAAATCGCTAGGATCTTTTGCTGCACAGGATCCAGCCAAAGTTATAGATGGTGCTTTATTATTTATGTTTAAGTGGGCATTGGTATATGCTTTAATCTCACTGGGAATCGGTGATATAATCAAACATATCGTCAGCCCGCTATTAAGCATTGGCATTGACGTTGGACAAATATTCAGCAGTAGTGCAGGAATTTAAGGAGGCTAAAATGAAGAATAAATATTTATATATCTCTCTTATTTTTCTTGCTGTTGCGATTTTACCATTTTCCGCTTATGCTGGTATATTGGGCGACACAGAAGTTGACTTTGGAAAACTGCATGATGCAAAAGAAGCCTTGGCAGATTTAAATAAAAATATAATGGCAATGGCAAAAAGTATCAACAAATCATCTTCACAAATGATGAAACTTGCCGATATGCTTATCTGTAACTCCTTTTATGGTTCCGCTGCAAACGTTGAATTTAGTCTTGCTGGTATTGATATCTTTTCTTCCAAATTCGTTGCTTTCGGTATTCTACTCAGCGGTCTTATTCTTTATGTTATCGGCTTTTTTATTATGATGATTTCCTCATTTTATATGTTTGATATCGCTTTTAACTTAACTATTGGAATTACCCTACTCCCTCTCGCACTGGCTCTTTGGCCTTTTGGTATGACTCGCGATAAACTTAAATTGGTGATTGAGAGTATTCTCTATTATGTTGGTTTATTTATCTTTCTCCCCTTAGGTATTTTAATGGCTAATACAATTGTCATAACTGTGATTCAAGATGCATTTAGCGGTATTAGTATTATAGAAGCATTTGATCAAGATAAAGCTGAAATTATTGAAGATAACCTAGGTATCTTTACACTCACTTTTCTTAAAGTTTTACTATGCTATATTGTTGCCATTCGTATTATTCCTTTGATGGCTGGTGAATTTTGTGAACATTTCTTTGGTGGAGCATTGGTGGGAAATCCGATGAATGAAAAAATGACTCAAATGTCTAAGATTGCGGCAAAGCCATTTCAAAAACTGGGTAAATATGGTAAAAATGTTGTTCAGCACCAAACCGGTAAAACATTACAGAATTTCGGTAATCATAAAGATGCCGGAATATTAAGACGTGCGGTTGGACGTTTCGGCAAAAGGTTAGCTAACACTAAGGGAAATAAATAGGTAAGGAGAGTAACCATGACTAAATTATGGCAGCATATTTTAAAGTACCTACCTATTATGGTTGGCGTTATTATTTTATGCACAGCAACCAATGTTTTTGCTGGCGTAGGAGATTGGGCAGTTGATAAAGCTTCTTTGGCTGCGGCAAAAGCTCTCGGCATTGACACGACTGATAATTGTGTTCCTCCGCAAAGCCATACAAGCTGCTTATTTTGCCCAATGTTTAAAATTTTATATAATGCTGGTAATGCTGTGGCATCTAAGGCATATAAGGCTTTTCACTCTGATTTGGGTAAGCTTGTTTGTCTGTTCCTTTGTGTTTCGCTCGCTTTAATTATTTTGAAAAATATAGCTTCTATGAGTTCACAGGATCCGGGAACTCTTGTCAACGATATTCTAAACAAAGTATTTATTGGTATTGCGATATTCATTATTGTTACCCAAGATTATCATAACATTCTTAACTTAACGCTTGTTCCTATCTTTACTTCCGGCATGGAATTTGTCAGCATTGGCGGATCAGGTGATTTACAAAACTGTGGAGCTGCCGCTGGAATTGCCGGATTTTCAGGCCCCATCAGCTCTAATGATGATGCCGGTATTCCAACAGCAATCGGTAAAACCTTGATTTGTACGGCAGATTATATTGAATCTAAAATTGACACACTTTTTGAATATGGACGCTGGGGCTTTTGTCGTGGTATGGGGCCTGATCGTTTTCTTCATATTATCCCCCACCCTATTTATTTGATTGATGCTTTACTGCTTTATTTGGGAGGAATCTTCTTTATCGTAGCTTACCCTTGGGTGTTGGGTGATGCTGTATTGCAACTCGGAATTTCTATGGCTCTGCTCCCATTTGCCGTGGCTGGTTATGCGTTTAATGGAACAAAAAAATATCTGAGTACTGTTTTTAGTTGGATTTTAAATACACTGTTCGTATTTATGTTCATGGTTATTTTAATAACTTGTGTATTAGTTTATATCCAAAACATTATTGTAGAAGCGGCAAATTCCACCGGAGATCCGAAAATTTTATTCACAGATCCTGTTCGCGGCATCGCCTTTTTTGGTGCAAATATGTTTATGGTACTATTTGTTCTTATGATTGGTTATACTTATATGCCCCAAGTTGATGAGTTAGCAGGTCAATTTGCCAAAGGCTCAGCCCTTTCAGCAGCACAACAGTTTGGTACATTCTTAACTGATCAAATGGATAAACAAGTATCCAAAGTGGGAGATAAGGCTGCGGCTGTTGCCGGTGATGCCGTCGTAACTACCGGACGTGTTACCGCAAGGCGAATGCGAGCCGGTGTCCGCCGCGGTGCCATGGCTATGACTAATAAGTGGGGAAAAGATGATGGAGCAGGAAATAAACGTCTAAGTATTGCCGGCCTGTCATTCACAACAGCAAAGAACGCTGACGGCAGCACATATCTTAAACGGGAATTTACGAATCCGCTTAATGGCAGAAAACATATTATGGTCTCTGACAAATACTCTACAATTCGGCAAGAATATGACCGTAACGGCAATTTAATTAAGAGTAAAGTTGAATTTAAACATAGTTTTGCAAAAAATCATCTGTTAAATAAAGACGGTACAATAAATATGGGGGCTTACAGAACTTTGATGGATTCAGATTTGGCAAAAGATCCGGAATTCAAAAAGGCTCTTATGGCACAAGTTGCCACGACAGTCCTAAAAGCAAAGGGCAAAGATATTGGTGTGCACTTTGAAGCAAGAAATGTAACCATTGATCCTAGCAACCCCAATCGCATTATTGTTGAACAAATTGATAATACAGGCAAAAAGACTAATTTCAGTATGAATATTGATGCAGCGACCGGGAAAGTTGCAGTGAACTTTACTCGTTCGCGCGACCGAAATCGTTTTGAAAAAGCGGCTCACTCTCTTAATGTTGGTAGCACCCATGTAGGAAATAATTCTGGTGCAATAGGCCTGATCAACCTATTGAGCTTTGGTCGTGGAAAATTTAATCTGGGCTTTATTAAATACGAAGTTAAGCATGATTCCCTCGGACGAGCTTATTATGAAAGAGAGATAGTTGGCAGAAAAAATATAGGACGTAAGATAAACATTTGGGGTGCAACAAAACTTATTAATACTTTAAGCTTTGGACGTGGAAAAGTTAACCTTGGTTTTATTAAGTATGAAGTTAAACGTGATGCACTCGGACAGACATATTATGAAAGAGATGTTCTTGCCCGCTCCGGTGCCATTTTAAGACCATGGACATGGCGCTTTAAACGTAATAAAAAACAATACGGTATGACTGGTACAAATTATATTAATGGGGTTGATTCCGCAAAAAGCAGAAGCAACGCTGTGGATAATCAGTTTTCAGATTATGTTGAATCATTTTTTGATAACGGTTCATTTACGACTTCCACTACGGGCTATCGTGACCCCAATACTGGTATTATTTCCGGAGAACAAACAAAATTCACCTACTCAGCAGCTGTACAAAATGGACATGCAAGCATCGCCAGTAATAATGAACTGGCACAGGTTGTTGACAGCTCGGGTAATCTTTCCAGCGCAGTAGACCGTAATGATTTTCTTTTCGGAATTGAAGAATATCTAAAAACTTCTCCTGCATTTCAAACAGCATACACAAGCAGTATACTTCCTAATGCAACGACTGAGGCTAATGCTGCTGCAATGGCTGCCGGTATTCCTATATTACCAGGGGATCCTGCCTATGATGCCTTGCTAAATGCAACAATTCAAAAAGGCAAAGAAGATTTTATATTAAACAATCTTTTTGCCGCTGGGCGACGGAGACGTTCTAATAGAGTTAGATCTTCTTTTGGAATTATCATCTGATAAAATTTTCGCTATTTTGTGTCATTTTTCAGCGCTTTGCAACATCTGTAAGGCGCTCATTTATTTGATGCTAAAATAATAACTTAATTCACAAATTCCGAATCAAACGAATCGCATCGCCTTGAATGCATTGACAAAAGTTATACAGATTTGGATATTTTTATTTTTTTTGACTTGCATATTTTGTGTACAATATTATTATTAAGGCAAAGTTATTTTTATAGAGGTAGATACTATGGAAGAAATTGTGTTCCCTAACCAAATCAGAATTAACCGAAAAGTTCGTGGTGTTGCTATGCAAGACTTGGCGGATAGATTAGGAATCAGCCTTTCCGCAATCTCTAAAATTGAAAAAGGGTACAGACGTCTGAATCAAGAGCAATTGATATTAGTTGCTGAGATTTTGGATTGTTCTTTGCAGGATTTATATGTTAATGAGCAAAATTCTCAGCAAGATGTTGTGATGGCTTGGAAGAAAGAACAAGAACGCCGGCAAGAAATCAACAAAAGCAGTGGCCTCAAAGTATTAGGTGCTGCATTGCGGTATATTAGAAATGATAAATCTCTCACATTGATAGAAGTTGCTGAGAATGCTGATATGACCTTATCTGTATACCATCGCATTGAAATGGGACAGAGAGAAGTTTCAGACAAAGAATATAAAAATATTGCCAAAGCATTAAAAATGGATGTTGATACACTTAAAGCAGAAGTTAAACGTTTGGATGAAGCCGGTGCTTTGGAAGAAATAATTGTTCACAATGACACAAAATATAAAATGAATCATAGTACTAATCCTGTTATTGAGAGTAATAACGGATTTTTTGATTTTGAGGCCTTTAAAGTACCTGTTTTCGGCGTTTCCGGAAGCGACGGTGCAATCATCATTGACCGGAATGTTATTCAAAAAGAAGTTATCAGACCTCTTAATTTGTCTGACAAATGTGATATTTATGGCGTCAGCCTGTGTACCAGACGTTTAGGTTCTATTTTATCAAATCGTGCTATTATGTTTGCAACACCGACAGAAATTGCCAGTGTCGGCGATATTGCTTTATATTATAAATCAGAACAGGAGGTATATCCTGTCAGTGTCAGAGAAGATGAGACCGGACAGCTTTACGGTTTGATGTGGAATCCGGAAGAAAGAATTTATTTTAATAGTGATGATTTTAAACGAATTCATAAGGTTGTTAGTATAGCATTATAAATTAGATGCTTAGTTTGTTTATGTTATAATTTTATGTAAGGGTCAGACTCGTGGAAAATTTAAATGATGTAGAATTTGGTAGTGACAAAAGTACGGAAGAAGCACCGATTTTGGTTGCTCAACGGTATCTCAACATTTATCGGCAAATTCATATTTTTAATAAAGATAAACGCGATCAATTTGATGATGAGCTTTTAGCTTTACCTCAGAATATTACTGACTTTTTCAAAAAAATGCCTGGTGGTCGTTTATTGGTGGAACATATAGAAGAAGTAAAAACAGAACGAGGGATTTCTTTTGTTAAAGCCAATAAAGAAGATTTCACGACCGGAGGTGAAAATAATGCATCCGGCGGAACTGTTGCTACTCAACCTGTTTCCGGTGGAACCGTCTCTGTTGATGCATCTTTCGCACAAGCTCTGGCTCAGTCCATGGCTAATGCCTTTAAGCAACTTCCTGTGCAACAATCTTCCGGTAATGGCGGATTTTCGCCTTCATCAGCTAATTTCAGCAAAGCATTTGATTTAATTGCGGAGGAAATTAAGCTATCCAGAACGTCTCTTTTAGATGTTCTGCAAGAGATGCATACTGTTACATCTTCGCTTATTGCATCGCAAGCATCCATTTCCAGAACATTAGAAAGTATTCTCACCCAGTCCAGTAAGACTGTTGATGTAGAGAATTCTGTTGTTGCAGAAAAATCTTCACAACTGCGAAAAGAAACAAATCAAAAGATAAATTCTTTATCACAAGAAGCCAATAAGATAAACCTTCAACATGGTGATGTTTCTACTCATCATTTTTCTGAGATGAAAAACAATCCTCAGCAAGAACCACATCTAGCTTCTCACCCTACGGCTGTTGCTCAATCTCCTGCTTCGCAAGTAGCTGCACCTGTTAATTCTAATGAGGATCAAGTCCGGAAAAAGAAGAAGAAAAAAAAGAATAAAGAAAACAGGAATCCTGAACATTCGGATACAGGATTACATAATCAACCTGTTGAGCGTCAATCTTCTCAACACGTTATGCAACAACCAGAGAGAAAAGAACAATCAGCCCCATCTCTTGCAATTAAATCTGAGAAGCTTGTGCCGGCTTTTGAAGGGATTATACATAGTACCGCGGCAAAACATTTAGATGCGGAAATTTCTCAGCCAGCCGATGATGCATTAAATAATACATTCAGCCAAGGCATTTTACCAAATGAGGCGGTTTCAACAGAATTTAATGCAACTTTTGATTCTCCGATATCTTCAACTGAGAATGAAAGCTTCATGGAACCAGCAAGCACAGAAATAAATATGGACGATTTGGCTGATTTGATTAACAATAATGCAAGTCCGAATGTTCAGCAGAGCTTATCATCCTCACAAGAGCAGGATTTTCAATCATCAATTTATGACCATACTGAAAATATTCCGGATAGCGACGGATTGGATTTTGCACTACCAGAGCAAAACGCCGCAGCAACAACGAATGAAACCTTTTCTTTACCATCCTCCAAGGGGGTAGATGATGTTTTCAATAATGACGGTTTAGATTATGCTCTTCCTGAGCAGAATTTAATGCGTGTTGATGAAGAAACATCTTTTACTTCCCAAGCTCCTGTAAATAATTTAGATGATATTTTCAATGGTGATGGTTTAGACTTTGCTTTACCAGAAGATAATAGTTCTCAACAAGAAGTAACTATTCCGTCTCAGCCAAATATTAATAGTGATTTGGACAGTATGTTTGGAAGTGATGGCTTGGATTTTGCATTGCCGGAGCAAGGTTCTGCAAATATACAAGAACCGCAGCAACAAACATCTCTTGATAATTTAGATTTTATGTTTGGAGATAATTCTTCTGTGGAAACTGCACCGTATCATGAAGAAAAGCAAGAGATTAACCAACCGGAATTACAACCGTCTTTTGATGACTTAGACAGTATTTTCAACAATAATGATGATTTGAACTCTGTTTCAGATGAAAGTTCATCATCCCCATTTGTTACGGATGATTTAGACAGTATGTTCAGCGAAAATACCAATGAATCATCTAAGCAAGTATTCTCTCAACCGATTGAGTCACATGAGCAGAAGCTTTCCGTAGATAGTTTAGATGATATACTTGATAACAACAGTTTAGATACGACGTTTTCAAGCCCGCAAGCGGATATGCCTCATTCTATAAATCTTGATGAAGATTTCAATTCATTAGATACTCTTGCTAATAATATTTCATCAGAGACATCAGATAAACAAATAGAACCTCAAAATATACCTACTCCTACGCCACATAAAGAAGCGCCACAGAGCCGTTATAGTGAAGAGCTTGATAGAATCAGAGCTGCTTTAACCAGTGATAATGTTGATGTTGCATCCTTAGAACAACCTATTGAGCTGGACGATTATGACGACGATGAAGGGATTTTGAAAAAAGAAGATGATGATATTATTATTACACGTCAACCCACACCTGATTTAGCTGATACTCTGCAATCTGTTGCACAACAATCTACCGAAACTGATTCTGAGGACTGGGATTGGGAATATGTTGACGAAAATGGCAATCCGGTTTCAGCATCCGGCGATGAGGAAGAATGGGAATGGGAGTATGTTGAAGATGATGAAGCTGAAAACGAGCCTGATAATAACAGCAAATAAAACGTTTACAAAACATATTCTTTATTCTACTTTGGAATAAACAGGAGCAAGCTATGGCTGAAAATGATGATATTGCAGTAACAAAAGAATCGCTTTGGTATATAGATAATTACGTACTTATTCGTGATTATTATGATCGTACTGTTTCACGAATTGCAGCAAGATGTATTCGTAAAGGCAATATAGCGGTAGAAGACTATCCTTTTTTTCCTTACATTATAGATGTTTTAGACGAGCTTTGTGAAACAGGAGATTATATCTTGGAACATAAAGAATTGCATCCTTATGTTGAGAAAAAAATTAAAGGCGGTGTGCTTGCTTTAAAAAACAATTTAGAATTATACAAACAAGAGCTGGAAAAGAATTCATCTGTTGAAATGACCGCTAAAAAGGATGCAGATTTGAGTGCGGCAAAAGATATTTTCAGCGGGTTTACCGACCAAGCTGATGATCCTACAAAAGGTGCCGGACAAAGCATTGATGACGTAGTAGCTAAGTTAATGGCTGAGCAACAAAAAATTGCAGATAAGAAAGAGAGTAATGATGAGTAAATTTTCTTTTTTTAAAAATAAGACATATTTTTTAATGCTCCTCTCTTTCAGTATTATGTCTGCTTGCAATACTTATCAAGATGAGGACGAAACGATTATTACGCATAGTATTTTTGAAGAGGAAAAACCGGATAATTTTTTAGTTTTACCACAACAAAATTCACACATGTTGCGTACAACATTTCGCGCTAATGATTTAGATTTAGAAACGCCTTTGCGTTGTAATGTTAATTGGAAAACGCAGGAAATGGTGCAAATATTACCTCATAATAACATGTCTTTCCGAATTGACAGAAATGATATAAACAACACTTTACCTGATTTTGAGGTCAGAGATTTCAGCTTTGATAATATTCCGGCTGAGCAAGCTCTGTTAAACTTAACGGCAGAAGCCGGTATTACTCTTGTTGCTAAGGATGCTCCTTACCCGACTCTATACGGTAAAAACTTAAATGGTAGTTTTAGCGAAGTTTTGGAAATGGTTGCTCGCTCTGCTGACTTGTTTTATCGTTATGACGCTAAAACAAATTCTATTATTTTAAGCAGAAGAGCTTCATTTACTTTATATACTCCAAGTTCCAGAACTTTATTACTTGGCTTTCTTGATGTATTAAGAGGGGCTGGTATTACCGATATGGTGACAAACTGGCGTGATTTTAGTATTACATTTGAAACGAATTTAGAAACCATTGATAAAATTAAAAGTTTAATTAATGACTTTGAAGATAATCCGACAATGATTATGTATGATGTCAGTGTTTTCAGAGTTATTGCCAACGAGCCATGTGGCGTTGTCTGGAAAGATTTATTAAAAGATTTTGACTTTGGGACTATCGCAACTGCGCAAACAGGAGTTATCGGTCGCGTTTTGACTGTAACAAATGATATATCTATCACGGAACTACAAAAGTTTGTCAGTAAATATGGGAAAATACAAGATATCTCCGAAGGGCGTTTTGTTGTACCAACGCGCTGGTTTTCCAGATTTGATGTTGGCCGCTGTGGTAAATTAGATAATATGGAGTATCCATTATCTGTTTTAGCAAAAGCTGAGATGGAAAAAAATAATCGTATTTTCTCTGAAATCACCTTAGATACAACAGAAGGCGAAATCACAAAGTTTAAGGTCAGAAATCAGCTTGGTGAAAATTTTTTAATCATTGGTTTGCCAAGTGAGATTTTCGGGCCAGCAGCTGAGGGTACTGAGACAATTGTTTATATTGTACCGCGATTAGTTAGAATGTTAAAAACAGACGAGAAGATTAAAAATAAAATTTGATGAGGTAGAAGATGGAAGATAATAATAGCCTGGATAGTTTTCTTACAAATAATATGCAGGATAATTCTGGTGCGCCTACCGCTAATACGGAAACGCCTCAGACAATACAAAAACCAAAATTAAGAAAAATAAAACGTGCTAAAATTCGTTCAGCTACGCCTGTTTCTCCTATTATGGAAGAACAATCAACTCCTATTTTACAAGAAAATTCATCAGATTTGACCATTCAGTCTGAAATAAATGCAACAGAAGAAGTGTCAGCACCTGCTCAGACTGATTTTTCGGATACGGCTAATGAGTCCCCTATCGTGTCTGATTTAGAAACAGAATCGGCAACAAAAACGGAGCTTGTTACAGCATCTGATGCGCAGGAAATGACTGCTGAGCCGTATCAAGATTCGTATATCTTAGAAGGCCTTCCACCTGAATTAGATTATGAAACTGACGAAAATTATGAAGCTATTTATGAAGGTGATACCGGATATATTAAAAAAAGTATTTTTTATACGGTAACAACGATTTGTCTATTGTTCGGATTGTTTATCGGTAAAGCACTTTTCTCATCACAAATTGTAGAAAATCATGGTTTAGAAGGGGTTGTTACGAATCCTGATGTTCCACAAGGGCGACCGCGCTGCGGCTTGACCGACAAGAGTCAGGCATGTATTTTTTATATGATGAATTGGTACAAGCAAGAGTTAAATGGGCGCGATTTTTATAAATTAGCCGCACAACTGACCGGGCGGGAAGAATATATGATTGAGACAGATAATCTACGCTATGCCACAGTTAAAATTCGTCCCGGACATTTTGCTCAATTAAATATTCCGGCATTAAAAGAGTAAATATCGTTTTTTACAAATCTACTTACTGGACTGAGGAAAAGAGAAAGTTATATCTGGAAATTTATTGGTTTGCTGCCATTGAGTAATGATGTTTTCAACGATTATTTCCGAGGAGCTTCCCCATTTGTTATCAACAGACCATTTATTCTGATACTTCTTTACGACCTCCGCCAGTTGCAAAATGGCATATAAATTTTTTCTAATATAAATCTCCATTTCTTCTGGTGTTTGGATAAATGTTTTATCATTTGCCGCTCTCATAATCTCTTGCAAGGATATTTTGCGCAAAATGATTTGACTAATGTCGTCTCCCTTATAAATAATGTTAACAAATTTACAGATGTTTTGGATGATTATTTCTTCCAGCGTTTTGCCGTTTTTATTTCTTCTCAGATTTTTATATTCGTGACTATTATATTCATATAGCTCAGGTATGGCAAACCAAATGCCGTACATTAGTTTCTCAACCTCTATCGGAGACTTTTTGATAGCAGATTGAAGGGCTGATGTAATATTTTCAGCAATTTCTTTTGAAGTTTGACCAAACTCTGATGTTTTAATCCAATCATAATTTGAATCTTTCGGAGCACCATATACAGGTTGTGCTCCGACTAATACTAAGCTTTCTATTATCCATGAGAATGATGAGGGTATGGATTTTGCATTTTTATCGTTATGAATCTCCCAGATACCTACGGCATCATCCAATAGTTCCTCAATCAAAAAATATAAATTCAATATTTCTTTATTTGAACGTTTCATGAGGATTTTCCCTTGTTTTTTCATAGATCTCCAAGTCGCTATACGCCTCATTCAAATATTCTTTATAATTTATGCCCTGCACATTGTTTAATAGTTCACGTAAATGATTAATATCTACAAAAGGATAGCTCCTTGCTACATGTGAAATACCTAAAATTCCAATTCGTAGAATTTCCGTATTTTTATCTCGCAAACATTTTTCAAGCCAAAACATTGCTAAATCCATATCAACGTCATGCATAAATAATGCTAATAACGCATTTATTTTAACGTCCAAGCTTGATGAGGAAAGATCTTTTCTAAGATTTTCCATGTTTATAAATTTTGGCTCTTCGTATTTCATTTTTATTCACATACAATATACCTTATTCATTAAGTTCTTGCAGTTTTTTTATGTACCACTCATTTACTTTGTTAGCATTATTTTGTACGACTTCTTCCGTATAACAGCATAAATTTTCTTTTAGTATAACAGGAAAGTTACTTTGCGGAGGAAAACCTACCGAAGAAACAAGTTTCCCATATTGATTGTCATAATCGCTATAAACATACCATCTTGCATTTCCAGATAGAATTCCATAAGTATTGGTTATGCCTGCCTCATAAGAACCTTTTACACATTCAAATGGTTGACCGAGCACTTTCATTAAGACTGTTTCATTAAAATCCGTAGGAATTTTGATAATCGGATAACATCCAAAGCTCTCTTTATATACGGCTAAGTCTTTAAAAGAACAGCATATCATTAAATCAATAAAAAATATATAATTATCATGGCTTATCTGAGATAGTTTTTTTATATAATCCCAAAAGCTACGCCCTTTATCAAAACCATATTTTAAAGCATCCCATTCAAAATATAGGCTTTTTTTCTGACTTTTAGGGAACTCCCATGCAAGTAAATTATTATATAACCCTAAAATCGCCCTAAATTCTTCCTCTTGTCTAATATAAGATATTTCTAATTTGGGCTCCATTTTGCTGCTTCTTTATATTTTTATTCTTCTGAATTTTTCTTTTCCTTTTTCCCAGAAGCTTTTTTAGCTGCTGCCTTTTCCTGCACTTTCTCCTGAACCTTTTCTTTCAGTTCTTTGGAGGCTTTTTTACCGGCATCAACAATATGTGGAGCCTCATCTTTCAACTTATCCATCATCTGCGGCAGCCGTTCTGCATTATATATCACAACTACTATGATTGCCACGAGTATCCAAATCATTTGTCTTCTCCTTTTTTCTGCATTTGATATAATACCTCAGTAGCATCATATTCATACTGCGCGTTCAGTTCGTTTTTCAGCCCTGAAACATAGCGTTTTCTGACATCTGCCACATCAATATATTTTGGTGTATTATGTATAATATTTTTTATTTTGGCAAATCTTATTAATGATTTTTCAGTCATAAATCTCTTTTCATGGCAAATTGCCTGTAAATCATCTATTTTTCCGGCACAATAACAAATTGCATCAAGACCTGCATCCAGTCCTAAAACCGTTTTCTTTGCCATATCTGTCCCCTGCAAAGCATGCATTTCCAGTGCATCGCTGATTAAAAATCCATCAAACCCTAGATGCGATCTTAAAAGTTCAGAAATAATCTTTACAGATAATGTTGCAGGATATTGAGAATCTATTGTCGGTATCATAATATGTGAAGTCATTGCCATCGGGGCATTTTGAAAAGCTCTCAAATACGCACACTCTTTCTCTACCGCAGTACGAGATAAATCTACTTGCGCTATATGCAAATGTGGGTCATTTAGAGCTGAAAAATGCCCCGGAACATGTTTTATACAGGGACAAATTCCCATCTCCATATATGTATTAATCAGAGTTTGTGCGCGACTGCAAATAATCGTTTCATCTTTACTAAAACAACGCGTTGCTAATACAGGATTTTGAGGCGTGGTAATTTTATCTATCACCGGCGCATAATTGACATTTATACCTAATTCCAACAGCTCTGCTGCTATTAGCTTTCCATGCATTTCTGTATATTCAAGAGAGGCTAAACCTAGATTTTCAGCTGATGCATATTCTGACGTTTGAATTGATTTCAGACGAGAAACACGCCCACCTTCTTCATCTATGGCTATTAAAACATCATCTCTATTTATGACGTCTTTAATATTATTTATTAAAGCAATGACCTGCTCTTTATTTTTCAGATTACGTGAAAAAAGGGTAATCCCCAGAGGGGTATATGTAGAAAATAAATATTTTTCTGCATCAGTTAACTCTGTTCCCGAACACGAAAGAATTGTGGCTAGAATCGGCTTAGACATCTTACTTCCTAATTTTGTTTAATAATACTGCTAATTTGGTTCTGTTTTAACTGAGCAGCAAGATTTTCAGCCTCTTTTCGTGTCTTAAATGCACCTGCTTTAAGACGATATAGCTTATTTCCATTTACAGTAATTTCTTCCACTTCATGTGTATACTTCTGTAAAAAGGCATGTTTCGCAGCAAGCTGCTTCCATAGATTTTCCACAGTTTTGCGGCTGGATGAAGCTATAATCTGAGCATACCATGTTCCTTTAACAGACGTTGTTACGGCAACAGGAACTGTTTTTACCTTGGCAGGAGCAGATTGTGGAGCAACATTATCTTTTTTCTGATTTTGAGTATTGTTATTAGCATTGACGTTGTTTTGTACTTTTACCTCAATATTTTTAATTTTTTGAGGAATAACAATTTTTTCCTGACTGGTTGTTTTAATGGCTGACAAATTAGAATCGGCTATTTTCACATTTTCGTCTACAATCTCTGAGACTGCGGCATCTAAGTTTTCAAGACTATTGTCTTCTTCAATGCTTTCCACCAGATTTTCAATATTTTCCGGAGCCGGAATCGTATTTTCAATAGCCAAATCTTTTACATCCGGTGCTACAACAAGTTTCACTTCTTCGTTTGTCTTTGGTTCATTATCAATTATGTGGTAGATTTCTCTATCCTGATTATGAATTTCCATCCCTCCCGGATCATTTGGCAGCACTTTTGCCGGTGTCAGAGGACGATGGATAACAGGGATTTCTTTTTCTTTATTACTGCTATCTGTCGGCCCAAAAAACAACCAACCGACCAAGCCTCCCACCAATATACCAGCCAGCATACCAATGAAACCGTTTTTGGCGTGTTGTAATTCTTCTTGACGATCAATTCCCTGAATATTTTGATCTGCAACACGTTGATGAAAATCATTAATTTCAGTATGATGACTATTGTTAAAATCATACAGCATTCATATACCCCTTCGCAATTTGCTTTTAAAATGATTATAAATCAAAATATATTTACAATCATTTAATATTATACCGGTTAAAATTTCGTAACTCATGAAAAAGGAGAAAAGATGAAAATTGCAACATATAATATAAATTCTATCAGAGCCAGATGGGGTAATTTATGCGAATGGCTGAAAAAATATAATCCTGATTTGGTCTTTTTACAGGAAATAAAATGTGAAACTGAAAATTTCTTATATTTTGAATGTGAAAGTTTAGGTTATAAAACGGCTGCATTGGGTCAAAAAAGCTATAATGGCGTTGCTATACTTTGCAAATATGATTTTCAAGTTACTGCAAAAAACTTACCTAATTTTCAAGAAGACTCCGCTGCACGTTATTTAGAAGTATTGGTTAATGCACCGAATGAAAAATTTTATGCAGTGTCTGTATATGCCCCGAACGGTTGCTCTCCCGATGTAAAAATAGAATCTGAAAAATTAAACTACAAACTTCGTTGGTTTGATAAATTTTATGCCAGAATACTATCCCTTAAACAAAGTGGAATACCTGTTATTATCGGGGGGGATTTTAATGTTATGATGCAAGAGATTGATGTTTATGATAGCCGGAGATTTGTAGGTTCACCTCTTTACCGAAAAGAGGTTCAAGATAAAATCCGCATGCTCTGCTACGCCGGCTTTTATGACGTATACAGATTATTACACCCATCAGATGAAGGTTTTACATTTTGGGACTATACTGCTAACTCTTTTGTAACTAATTCCGGTTTAAGAATAGATTATCTATTTGTAACAGCCGATTTTGCTGAACGATTAAAGGAGTGCAGGGTTGATAAATCTCTTCGGATGATGGATAAACCTTCTGATCACACGGTATTAACGGCGAATATTGAGTAAAATAAATGTTAAAACGTCTTGTTATTTATATTCTCTGCTGTGTTTTTATTTATAGGCCGACGTATGCTTACGAATTTTCGCAAATTGAGAAGCTGTTTGATTTAATCCATACAGAATATAATGGTAATGCTGATTTGAAAGAACTTTCTTTAAAAAGCTGCACAGCATTAACTCAATTTGATGATAATTTTAGATTATATAACAGCGATAACAAGGCTTTTTTATATGAAAAAAATAATCTTATCGGTATTTTTGAACTTCCTGATAATGAGCATCTTGACTTGTGGAAACAATTTATTGCTGATATTTTGCAAATTGGTATTAGACGCTCCGGAAAAATCTCCCAAAATCCTCAAGCTTTGGAAGATGAAGTGTTAAAAAGAATGACTACCGGATTAGATACAGTTTCAAGAATTGAAAATACAGATTCCGACACACACCAATTTCAATATTCCGTTAAAGATAATGTTTTATATGTTCATACACCTTCATTTTATGAAGGGTTCAGTGACTATTTGAAAAAAACAATTGTATCTCACCCAAACATTATCGGCATTATTTTAGATTTTCGTAACAACCGCGGAGGAGATTTTAATGAGGCTATTAAAACCGCTGATTTATTTTTAGATGATACACTCATAACATTCAGTGAAATTCAAAACCAACCTAAGCGATATTATACGGCCAGCGCAGGTGATGTTTTATCCGGAAAACCTATTATCATTTTAACAAACGAATTTACGGCTTCCTCTGCCGAAATTGTTACAGCAGCTTTAAATGAACAAAGCCGAGCTACTATCATCGGAACCACTACTTTCGGTAAAGACAGCATTCAAAAATTGTATAAACTTGACGGCAAAACTTTATTTTTAACTTATGGAAATTTTTATACTCCATCAGGTAAACGCCTCAGCGAATCCGGCATATCACCGCAAATCTGTACTGGCATTAATAATAGTTGTAAAATTTCAGACAAAACATCCCCATATAGAGATATCAGCTTAGCACTTGATTTAATAAAAAAGAATTTAAGTTAAAAATCCTATTGACATTACAAATAATGCTTGTATAGTGCGTGTAAAGTTTTTTATGTTTAACCTTGAATTTATAAGAGTAAAATAATGGCAAAAGCAGTTAAAGTTAAAGTAAAATTGGAAAGCACCGCCGGTACAGGAACTTTTTATCTTGCTGAAAAGAATCCAAGAACTCATCCAGAGAAATTGGTTATGAAGAAGTATGACAAAAAATCTAAAAAGCATGAAGAATTTGTAGAAAAGAAATTGAAGTAATTTCTTTGTGTTGTTAGTTTTATAGGCATTGAGTTTATCAATGCCTTTTTTTGTTATAGAGATAAAATGAAACTATTCAAACAAATTTATTTTGTATTTCTTTGTTTCTCTCTGTGTGGTTGTCCCATCGTCAGGCCTTGTGGTATTGGTATTTCTAATATTGAAATTTTAAATTTAGAAGCTAATCCTTTATATTATAAAGTAATTTCAGACACAAAAGAACAAAGTTACAGCGTGAATTATAATCAGGTATTTCACCTTCCTTATGATTTCATTCATCTTGACTGCTCCAAATCATCTTTTATCGCTCCCGAATCGTTTTCAGATGTTATATCATCGGTATATACTTTTTATGCCGATGAAGAGATGAATAAGCCATTATTTTCTGTAACAGCAAATGAATTAAAGGAATTTGTTGCGACTAAAAGACAATGTCTATAACGCAGTCATTGCTCAGGGAAAAATACAGTATCTTCATATGGATGATCGTAAAAAAATACAGCCTCTGAATTGGGATAAAAGACCCGAGGGGTATTTGAAGTATCATAATCTTCTATTATCTGTACGAACCAGAGATATTTCTCCCTCTACCGAATATCATGATTATGAAGTATCTCTTAATTTCTCTATTATAAATTGGTTATTCTTTATGGATCAATCACACATCTCATATCAATTTGTTCCTTCACAAGTTTTTATCCTCAGTAATGGAAAACGAATCTATTTAACGCCACAAAACGCCGAGAATAATCCGCAGGATATCTTTCCTGATATCAATAAATTTTGGTTAAATAGAAAATTTATCTATAAGATACCATCATACCCCCTTGATAGAAAAGTCGTTTATATTGGGGGAATATCTGTCAACGGACAGAATCTAGATGTTTACGAACATCAATTTTAACGCGGAAAGGCTTTTTTATATTCTTTCAAAATTTTTTCCATATCTACATCGGTATAACGCTGTGTAGAGCTAAGAGATGCATGCCCCAATAACTCTTGAATAGATCGCAGATCAGACCCTTGCGCGAGTAAATGCGTTGCAAAAGAATGGCGCAATGCATGCGGGGTTATATTAGAAGGTAAATTCAGTTCTAATCGTATTTTTTGTAACCGACGTTGAATAATTCTCGGGCTCAGACGCTCACCTCTTGCTCCTACAAATAATGGTAAACCTTTATCCATACGATATGGACAGCTTTGTATATACTGCTCAATACGCTTAATGACAACCGGAAGCAATGGGACATATCTGTCTTTACCACCTTTACCACGTATTTTAAGAAAATCTGTATTATCAATATCTCCAACATTTAACCCTAATGCTTCTGATATACGCAACCCACACCCGTACAATAATGTAAAAATAGCCATATCACGAATGCCTAACCAAGGGACGTCATCGTTTTTTGAAGACTTTTCAATTACTTCAAAAATAGTACTTGCGTCCAGAGATCTTGGCAAGACTTTGGGGAGTTTCGGTGAAGACAGTTGAAAAATTGCTGTGTTTTGCATAATATTGTTATCATCCATCCATTTGAAAAAATTACGAACAGAAGATTCTTCACGAGCAATAGAGGTTTTGCGAATATCTGATTTAGCACGGCTGCTAAAAAAATTTCTAAAATCTCGGACATCTAATTTTTTAAGATCTTCTAAGCCAACTTTTTTAGGAGAAACATATTCTAAAAAAATATTCACATCACTTAGATAACTTTTTATTGTATGTGGTGAATAGTTTCGTTGGACTTTTAACCAATCCAACCAACGTTTAATAAGCTTTGCAAGTGTTTTATCCGGCATCTGAAGTCTCCTAAAAATAAACCCCTTGATGCTATGATAGCATCAAGAGGTTAAAATTCCATTATAACATATTATTTAATAATACTTGAAATCAGCCTCAAAATCTTCCATTTCTTGCTCATGTTCTAATTCTTTTTTCAAAATTTTTCTGGAAATGCGAAATGTTTCATAATCTTTCCCCTGACACATTTCGCAAATTTGTTGATATCTTGCTACGGCACAACGCTCTGCTGTTAAATTTTGTGCCACCAAGACTTTTGTATCGGCATTCGCAGGTGCATCATAATGGCATTGAGCAACTTTTTTCCATTCTTCCGGATCCACAATAGGAACTCCTCCCAATTGAATAATTCTGTCGGCTAACCAATCGGCATGTTCCAATTCATCTCCCGCATGTTCCAGAAATTCTGCCACAACTTTCGGACGCTCTAATCCTTCTGCAACCTTTGCACCGAGCCAATATTGGTAATATGCCAACCACTCTTCCGCAAAAGCACAATTTAATATTTTAAGTAGTTCTTCTTTATCCACTTTGGATATTCTTTGAGCCATTTCACCCATAACAACCTCCATTATATTTTTATTATCTCTTGTTAAATAATTACTGCCAAAAAAATATCAATAGTGCAAAAAATCTTATGTTTACTTCAAGTTAAGCTTTTAAGATTATAATTTCGGCAAATAATTCAGGAGAGATTTATGATAAAAATTGCCCCAAGTTTACTATCTGCTAATAGTTCAGCTTTTGGAGATGAAGTTTATCAATTAGAGCAGGCAGGTGCTGATCTTATTCATTTTGATGTGATGGATGGGCATTTTGTGCCCAACATCACTTTCGGCCCGAAAATCTTAAAAGATCTCAAAAAACACTCCAAGCTGCCTTTTGATGTGCATCTTATGGTAAGTGATCCCTTACGTTTTATTCCATGGTATGCCGAAGCCGGAGCGGATATAATTACTTTTCATCTTGAAAGTATGCCTAATCCGATAGAGGCTATTACTTTAATTAAAAACCATGGGCTACAAGCCGGAATAAGTATTAAGCCGCATACACCTGTTTCATCACTAGAACCATATTTTCAGGATGTTAATCTTATTCTGATTATGTCTGTTGAACCGGGTTTTGGCGGACAGACATTTATTCCTGAAAGTATTGATAAAATTTGGCAAACCAAACAACTGATTAATAATAAAGATATTTTGATTGAAATTGACGGTGGTATTACTTCACATAATGCCGAAAATTGCAAAAATGCAGGAGCAGATATTTTGGTTGCCGGAACTGCTGTTTTCCAAAATGGAACCTATTATAATAACATACAAGCATTGAAAGGATTATAAATATGAGTTTAGTCATGGTGATTGAAGATGAAGAAGCACTTTCTTTGCTTTTGAGTTATAATTTAGAAAAAGAGGGATACGAAGTTGCAACGATTTCTAACGGCCTTAATGCCATCAGTGAAATAGAACGTCTTATGCCTTCGGTTATTATTTTAGATTGGATGTTGCCGGAAATTTCCGGAGTTGAAATATGCAAACTTATTCGCTCTAAACCCGATATAAAAAATATACCTGTTATTATGCTAACGGCTAAAAGTCAGGAAGAAGATAAAATCAAAGGCCTCACCGCTGGCGCTGATGACTATGTGACCAAGCCGTTTTCTGTTCCGGAACTTATGGCTCGGGTTAAAACTAATATGCGTCGCGCCCCTTTATTTGAAGATAAAGAAAAAATTATTATCTTTGAAGACATTATCATGGATTTGACAGAGCGTAAAGTAAAGCGAGGTGATAATTATTTACATCTCAGCCCAACTGAGTTTCGCCTGCTTAGGATGTTAATGAAAGACCCGGGAAAAGTTTTTTCCCGTGAAGTTTTACTAAAATCTATCTGGGGTGAAAATATCTTTGTAGAATCGCGAACTGTTGATGTGCATATCCGCAGGCTCAGAAAAACTCTTAATCAGTTCGGACCGGATTTTATCCGTACTGTTCGGGCTAACGGCTATGCCTTAGATAAAAATGCCCAGGCAGACACAGATGAAAGAGAAGAAGAAAGCGCGGATAATTTATAATTTTTTACGCATATCCAAAGCTAATTTAATTGTACCGTCATCCATGTAGTCTAACTCTGCTCCCACAGGTATTCCTTGTGCCAGAGTGGAAATCTGGACATTCTTATCTTTCAATAGTGAAGATATATAGTGCATGGTAATCTGTCCGTCCACTGTTGCCGGTAAAGCTAAAATTATCTCAGTAATGGCTTCTTGATCTATGCGTGACAATAATTTATCAATATTCAAATCATCAGGCGTTACCCCATCTATTGCAGATAAGACACCGCCTAAAATATGATATCTCCCTTTATAAAGCCCACCGCGCTCTAATGCCCACAAATCACTGATATCCTGAACAACACATAGCAAATGCGAATCTCTTGATGTGGAACTACATATTGAACAGGGTGTTTCCGTATCATAATTACCACAAACTTCACAAACTTTGATATTATTATATGCTTCATCAAGTGCTTGTATTAATTGTGGAATTAATGCCTCTCTTCTTTTCAGTAAATGTAAAACAATTCGTCTTGCCGAACGTGATCCCAGTGAAGGCAATTTGGCAATAATTTTTATCAGTTGTTCAATGTATTGGCCAGACATACATCACCTACAAAGGAAGCCGTAATCCGCCTAAGTTTACACCACCGGTAGCTTCTTTCATTCCTTCTTCTGCCAATGCTTCAACTTTTGTATGAGCATCATTATATGCAACCAGCAACAAATCTTCTAACATTTCAACATCGTCTGCTGAAACCAAAGATTTATCAATAGAAATCTTCTTCATTTCTGATTTACCATTTAAAACGATTTTAAGCAATCCGTTAGCGGCACTTCCTTCTACTTCTGTTTCAGCGAGACGCTCCTGAGCTTCCTGCATTTTCTTTTGCATAACCTGTGCTTGTTTCATTAAACCTTGAATATTTAACATGATTTATTCCTCTTCATCAAAATATGTTAACGGTAGATTATCTTCCAGAACCTCCGGTTCTTCGTTTTCTAATTCTTGTAGATTTTTACGGACTATTGTTTCAATTCGTGCGCCTTTAAATTCTTCAAGAATTTTCTTTACTAAGGGATATTCTGCCACATTTTTCTTTTTCGCTTCAACAACTGATTTTTCTTTATCCGCAATTGTTTCATCCAACTCACCTTTTATAACTTCCAGCTCCCATTTTTTACCGGTTGTTTCTAATAAAAGTTTTTGTAAATTCATCATAAAATCTTGGTGAACAGCCGGATTTATTTTCATTGAAATCTTACCGTTTTCAAAAGAGCAGATACTTACATCATTTTTGATTGAATACTCAATTAAAACTTTTTTTGATTTTTCCAAATATTGTAAAAAGTCTTCTATTTTATTAAAAGTCAGATATTCCTCATTTGTTGGTGTTACAAGAGGGTGATTTTTTTTTTCATCCGCCTCAGATTGATATTCCTGTTTAAGCGGAGCATTTGAAACAACTAAATTAGAGTTTTTTTTTACTTCATTTAAAATTTCATATGGTGTTGGCAAGGAGGCTGAATATGCAACACGCAGCAAAACCATTTCCAATGCTTCTACCGCAGACGGCGCCATATTTAATTCGCCTATTCCCTTAATAAACATTTGCCATATTTTAGAAAGCACTGCCAAAGAACAACTTGTGCTCAATTCAGAAAAAGTTTTTTTCTCAATTTCACTCAGACTAACTGAATTTAATAAAGTAGGTACTATTTTAACCTTGGCCATATCATGCGTAATATTGATTAAATCTTGCAGGATAATCATTGGGGTTGCACCATTGATATATTGCTCTGAAACAGCATTTAAAACCGTTTCCATATTTCCCTTAATCAAATTCTCAAATAATGATAATGTTTGGCTACGATCAGCCAAACCCAGCATTTTTTTCACAACACTGTTATTGATATTTCCATTGCTTAAAACAATTGCCTGATCCAGCAGGGATAAACCATCACGTGCGGAACCATCTGCCGCTTTGGCAATCATTTCCAATGCTTCATTATCAGCTGGGATATTTTCATTTTTTAGAATCTTTGTAAATAACTGTGTCAGTGTTTCAATAGACAGGCGTTGCAAATCAAACCGTTGGCAACGAGAAAGAATTGTCACCGGAACTTTACGGATTTCAGTCGTTGCAAAAATAAATTTAACATGAGCCGGTGGCTCTTCCAACGTTTTAAGTAAAGCATTAAATGCCCCTTTGGAAAGCATGTGGACTTCGTCTATAATATAAATTTTATATCTGGCATTTGTCGGAGCATAACGAGCACTGTCCAACAGCTCTCTGATATCATCCACACCTGTATGAGATGCTGCATCTAACTCCATAACATCCATATGGCGGCCTGCTGCAATCGCTTTACAATTATTACATACGCCACAAGGTTTTATTGTTGGACCGCCGTTACCATCTTCACCCACACAATTTAATGCACGAGCAATAAGGCGTGCTGTTGTTGTTTTCCCAACACCTCTAATTCCGGTCAATATGTAAGCATGGTGCAATCTATTATTCTGAATGGCATTTGTTAGTGTCCGCACAAGAGCATCTTGCCCCAATAAATCTTCAAAATTTTGCGGGCGATATTTACGTGCCAAGACGACATATTGATTATCTGTTGTATTTTCTTCTGCCATTTCTCTAACTTAAAAGGCGAAGGGAAACAGACCTTGTTCTAACTGGTACGGCTGCTTTCTTCCGAACCTGACCGGATTGGCAGCAAAACAACCCTGCCCCTTCATGTTATTTATATTTATATTGCGTATCTATAATAAATTTTCAAGTCAAAAAACAACTATCAACATTAATTATTATACAACCAACTTAAAACCTCTGAACTATTTTTACCATAAAATTGTGGCAGTTGTTCATATGGCATATAACGTATATCCATTTCCTTTTCAGTGTAATCTACGCTTTTATTATCTGCTTTTGATATAATTTTCGGACCGTCTTTTGTTACTTCCAATATATCAAGGCTATGACGGCTTTGTCCTGTCGGTAAGATTTTAAAATATCCATTTACACCGATGAAGCCCTTTCTTCCGGTAATCCCGACATCTAAATCATCTTTATTTTTCTCGGAAAGAACAGATGCCAGCAGTACACTGTCATAAGCAAAAGAGTAAACTGTTTTCGGTTGTTCACCAAAGGTATTTTTATATTTGTTAGAAAAATAATTTTCATATCCCTTAGACACCATCGGATAAATTCCATGATATAACATTGTTTCTTTACTTAGATTAGTATTATCCCAAGCTGATGTTCCGACAAACAAAACATTTGGATATAATACATCATTGTATGCAAACATTGAGGCAAAGGATTTCAGACGATTACCGCTATCAGCTATCAGCACGGTATCAAAGTCTGCCGGAGATGACATTTCCTTAATAATGGCAGAAGAATCTACACTTCCCGGATTGTAAAAACCAACCTTAACCACTGTCATATTATTAGCATTTGCGGACATCATCGCAGATTTAACAATATTTAAACCACTGTTATTATCAGGCACAAGCAATGCTAAACGTTTCTTATTCTTTGTTGCCGCATAAGTAACAGCACGATCAATCTGTTCCCCATTTAACAGCCCTATACTATAAATACCTTTTTGCAACACCTGTGGCGAAGTGGTGAACGATACGACAGGAACATCTTCTGACAAAGCGACAGGCGCAATACTTTTAACTTCTTCACTCATTAAAGGCCCTAAAATTAAATTTGCCCCACCCTCAATTGCACGTCGTGCTGCTTCTGCTGCACCGGCTGCCGTACTTTTTGTATCATAAAATTTGAGAACTAATTTGTTATTTTTCAGATCATCAAGTGCCATAAACATTGCGTTTTGCATACCCTGCCCAATTTCTGAGGCACTACCGCTTAAAGGAAGAAGGACTCCGACATTGAGAGACTGTTCATCAACCATCCCTCTATCAACAGCATCCAAATCAATGATATCATATCGTTGATTAGAAATATTTATTCTATTATCGGTCAGATGGTTTTTACACGCAAACAAAGCCAAAACCAGAAAAAACAAAGAAAACCGTTTTAACACTTGCATTTATTCCTAAAATATTAAACAATTATGTTGTTCTATTTAAAACAAAAAACATTTTTTGTAAAGAGTAATAACATGTCTCATGCAGGATTATATATAGTTGCAACCCCTATTGGTAATTTAGGTGATTTATCTCCCCGTGCAAAAGAAATCTTAACTCAGGCAGATGTTGTTGCAGCAGAAGATACCCGTGTTGCCAAAAAGCTCTTTTCGCTTGTTGGTATTCCTTTACAGAAAACATTTATTACATATGAAGATCATTCTGAGAATGAACGCTATCAGGACATTATTAATTTAATCCAAGATGGCAACATGGTAGCCCTCATAAGTGATGCGGGCTCACCTCTAATTTCTGACCCAGGGTATAAGCTTGTACGTGAATGTCGCAAGCAAAATATTTATGTTACGGTTCTCCCCGGCTCCTGTGCCGTGATTTGTGCATTGCAGCTTTCAGGATTACCTACCAACAGATTTATGTTTGCCGGTTTTATTCCGAACAAAGATACTGCCCGTAGAAATTTATTTACTGAATTAAAAAACATCAATACAACATTGGTTTTGTATGAAACAGCCAAACGACTAGATAAAACTTTGGATGCATTAAATGCTATCATGCCCGGGAGAGAAATTGCCGTTATTCGTGAAATCAGCAAAATGTATGAAGAATGTCTTTCCGGTCACATCTCTGACATTCAAAAACAAATTAGTGAAAAACCGATAAAAGGGGAAATTGTTTTAGTAATTGCCCCACCAGCAAACGAAGAACAAGAAGCGCCCGATTTGGAGAGTTTACTTCTTGAAGAATTAAAACATAGTACCGTTAAAGAGGCGGTTAAAAAAATCTCTGAAATATATAAGCTTAAAAGAAATGACGTTTATGAAAAAGCTTTGGAAATTAAAAATAAGCTCTAATCACTCCGGCAAACTTGCAGAATGGCTCTGCCGAATGTATATGCGATTGCACGGATATCATATCGTTGCAAAAAACTATCATTGCGGTACAGGAAAGAATACTCCATATGGTGAGTTAGACTTTATTGCTCTAAGAGGAAAGAAGCTTGTTTTTTGCGAAGTAAAAGCGAGGAAACGGAATGAAGACTTTTTAAGTGCACTAAGTTATAAACAACAGAAACGAATCCTTAAAGGTGGCGTATATTTTTTAAATCAAAACCCCAAATATCAACAATACACTATTCAATTTGATGTATTCTTTGTAAGATTACCTTGGCATATTGAGAGAATTCAGCATGCGTTTTCGGCGTAGTGCACCCTTTTTAAGGTTTTCTTTTTCCTGATATAACATCAGATATAAAAATATCACGTTCAATTTTTCGCATGGTGTTTTTGTGTTTCTTATTATCTCCCACAAGATAGAAAAAAACTAAAAGTAAAAATATATATAACATATTCCCCCCTTTTTTAAGTTTATTTATTAAATCAATTAAAACTTTAATAAATTTCAGATTACATTGAATGAACGCAACATTCATGTTTACTGCTATTTTTTAAACTTAGATTATCTTTGTTTATAATTGCATTGTAATATAGTTTTAAGTTTATGTAAACAAAAAAACAAAACAGCTACTTTTTTGAAGTTAATACATAACTTTATTGAGATATAAACCATAAGCCGGGGCTGTTGGTCCGGCAACTGCCCGATCTTTTGCTTCTAAGATTGTTTTCACATCTTCGGGAGCAAATTTTCCATCACCAACGGACTTTAATGTTCCTACAATATTTCGCACTTGATGATACAAAAAAGAGCGGGCTTCAACAATAAAATCTATTTCATCACCACTGGTTACAATATCCAGTTTATCCAGTGTTTTTACTGGTGACAGAGCTTGGCATCCGGCGCCACGAAAAGAGCTAAAATCATGATTTCCCAGTAAGTATTGAGCTCCTGCACGCATTTTATCTACATCCAAGGGATAACCAACCGTCCAAACCCGATTTTGCAACAAGACCGATGGCGCACGACGGTTAAGTATGCGGTATATATATCCGCGTCCAACAGCGGAAAAGCGTGCATGAAAATCAGCAGAAACTTCTTCAACCTCAATAACGGAAACAGGTGCTTCAAGAATACGCAAACGAGCGTTAAAAGCCTCACGAATATGAAATAAATCCATAGATGTTTCCAAATCAAAATGCGCTACTTGCCCCAGAGCATGAACTCCTGCGTCTGTTCTTCCTGCCCCAAAGACATCTATGGATTGATGAGAAAAACCTTTGATTGCTTCTTCCAAATAATATTGAACACTAGCCCCCTCGTTTTGCTTTTGCCATCCGAGGAGGTTAGTGCCATCATATTCTATGGTTATTTTATAGCGCATCTTGTAAATTAGGCAGCTTTTGACTGTTTAGACTTTGGCGCTTCTATTGCACGAGAGAATCCAAGAGCATCTTGAATTTTCCAAATCACGCGTAATGCATTTAATGCATCTTCACCACTGATACGTGGTGTTGCTTCGCCTCTGATACAGCTAACAAAATGAGATAATTCTGCCTGCAAAGGTTGATTGGTTGGAATGAACAACTGTTCTACGCTACCTTTTAAGCCATAATTCATCCACTCAGGAATTTCTTCTTGGTTAACATAAGGCATACGCCCCTGAGAGTGAACATTAATGCTCTGATTAATAAAGTCCATATCAATGTAATTCGTATCAGTTGTTACGGTCAAGGTACGTACACGGGCTTGTGTAATTCGGCTGGCAGTAATATTTGCTGTTGCACCATTTTCAAACTCCAACAAAGCTGTAATATAGTTTTTACCGTCTTCATTTCCACCTGCTGTCTTAACAGAGGCTGCCTGTACATTAGTGACAGGTGATTTTACTAACGATTGGATAACCTCAACATCATGAATCATTAAATCCATTGCAACATCTACATCGGTGATACGGCCGCTGGCAGCTGACATACGTTGCGCCGTTAATGAACGAATCTTACTTGTATCAGATAAAATTTTGCCCATTTGTTCTACGGCTGGATTAAATCTTTCAATATGTCCAACTAATAAAGTTACATTATTTTTCTTTGCCGCACTAATTAAACGCTGACATTCTTCTTCTGTTGTTGCTAATGGTTTTTCCATCATACAATGAATGCCCCTGTTTAAGAAAAATTCTCCTACTTCACAATGTGCTACTGATGTTGTTACGACACTGACAGCATCTACACTGCGAGCAGCTTCATCCAATGATGTAAATGCTTTAATATTAAACATTTCAGCAGCTTTTTGAGCACTTTCCGGAAAAACGTCATATACACCAACAAGCTCTACCCCTGGTAAAGATTTATATGTGCGTAGGTGGTTTTTACCCATCATACCTGCGCCGATTACTGCAACTTTAATTAAATTTGACATACTAAACCCCTTTAAATTGTCATTTTGGGATTTATATAACACAAATTTCCAAGAAAATCTTTTAAAAAGATGTTACATTTTGTTACAAAAAAATCTGATAAGTAAAAGCCTCTATATGAGGCTTTTACTTAGTCAATTTCAGCTAAACGTTGTGCTTGATCTTCGGTTATCAAGGCATCAACTATTTCATCTAATGCCTCACCAGTTACTACATCATCAAGCTTATATAACGTTAAATTGATACGATGATCGGTTACGCGTCCTTGCGGATAATTGTATGTGCGAATCCGCTCACTTCGGTCACCACTGCCAACCTGTAATTTACGTTTTTCAGAATATGTTGCATCAATATTTGCTTTTTGTGTATCATACAACTTAGCACGTAAATGGTTCATTGCTTTTTCTTTATTTTTGAATTGCGAACGATCATCCTGGCATTGAACAACAATTCCTGTCGGAATATGAGTTATGCGAACAGCAGACTCCGTACGATTGACGTGTTGTCCACCGGCACCAGACGCACGATATACATCAATTTTCAAATCCGAAGGGTTGATATATAAATCAACTTCCTCAATTTCCGGAAGAACGGCAACAGTTGCCGCAGATGTGTGTACTCGCCCTTGCGACTCGGTTACCGGAACTCGCTGTACACGATGTGCACCAGATTCAAATTTCAGTTTTGCAAAAACATCCTTACCTGTTATTTTTGCAGAAGCTTCCTTATATCCGCCAATACCGTTTTCATTAGCATCTAAGATTTCAAATTTCCAACCTTGCTTTTGTGAATAACGCTGGTACATTTCAAATAGCACTGAGGCAAATAATGCAGCTTCATCACCACCCGTTCCTGCACGCACTTCCAAAATTGCATTTTTTTCATCATCTTCTTCTTTGGGAAGCAACAGAACTTTTATTTCTTTTTCTAAAAGCGGTAATTTTTCTTTTAACTCATAATATTCCGCTTCTGCTAATTCTTTCATTTCTTTATCTAATGAGGCGTCTTGCATCATTTCACCCGCATCTCTAAAACTTTGCTCTTGTTTTTGATAATTATGAATAGCAGAAACTACCGGTTCCAACACAGCGATTTCTTTATTTAATTTAATAAGTTCATCTGACGTTATTTCAGGAGATGAAAGCAAAGCCTGAACTTCTTCAAAGCGGCTGACAACTCCTGCCAGTTTTTCTTGAAAATTCATTATTTTTTCCTTTTATGTTTTTTTATATTTTTTCTTTATCTATCAATTTTGTATAAAAATGCAAGAACAAAACTTCTCAGTTTAGCGAATCCAAAGGTATATTCATTTTTCTTCGCTTTACCAAAATGTCTTTTTTATCGCCTTTGATATAAACTATTACATTTTGCGGACGACCGACAGATAAGAACAAATTATCTGTATAATCTACTTCTTTTTTATCGCCTTTATGGAAAACACCTTGAAAATATACTTTATTTTTATCTTTTAGCTCTACCCAGCTTTCTCCTTTGAATTCCAACAATACTTTATTATTTTCAACAACAGGCTGTTCTACCACTTCTTCTGATATCTCGGGAACAGCATCTTGCATAACCTCGTTTGTGGAAATAGCGGTACTTTCATTCTCTATAATAGAATTATTTTCGTCCAGCACTGTCTGATTTAACTCTTCGGGTGTTTCAGAAGCCGGCATTTCATCCTCTATCACAGAATCCTCTTTGGAGTTTTCACTGTTCATTGGTTCTACTGTGTTTATATATAAATTCCATCCGCCATAAACCAGTGCCAATGCGATTATCCCAGCTACAATATGTCTGCTGCCGCTTTTATTAACTTCTAAAACTTCTTTTACCTCTTCGTCTTTTTCATCTTCAACTGTTGAGGCTGTTTTATATAACTTAACGGCACGTTCAGGATTTAGCCCTAAATAACGTGCGTAAGTCCGCACATAACCTACTCCATATGGAATCGGGGGCAAAGTTTCATAATCCCCCTCTTCTAAGGCAGTTAAATATATTTTCCGGATACACAATTCACTAGAAATTTCTTCCATGCTCTTTTTTTGTTTCAACCGGCTACTTTTTAAAATTGTTCCGATATCATCAATATCTATTTCTAAATCTTCTGTGTTTTCCATAGTTTTGACTTCCGCTGTTAAGGTTACTTTTGGGTATTAAAACATACTTTTTAATAGATTTCAATAGCGTGATCACATGCATACGACTTTAATTGCGGACGCAAGGTTTTTCTAGATGATGAAAGTATATTATTCAAATAATCTTCAATTCCTTTGGCCGATAGTGAGCGGATCATTGCTTTAACCTTACCATATGACGAACTTGAAACTGATAAATTTCTAAAACCAAGCCCGATTAACGCCATTGCATCCAATGGATTACTAGCCATCTCTCCACATACAGAACAAGGAACATTTGCATCTCTGGCTTCTTTGATTATTTTCTTCATTAAATTCAAAAATGGCGCGGACAACACATCATATCTTCCACTCAGACGAGGATTTCCCCGATCACATGCAAAGAAGAACTGATACAAATCGTTTGTTCCGACAGAAATAAAATCACAGTATTTCAAAATTTCTCGGAGCTGAAAAACCACAGAAGGAACTTCTATCATCATACCTAATTTTATTTTTTGCGGTAAGTCATAACCTTCTCTTTTTTCCCGCTCGTATGCAAACATAAATGTTTCTTTTGCTTCTAAAAACTCATCCAGATTAGAAATCATCGGAAACATTACATTCAACTCTTTCCCTGATGCAGCACGAATAAACGCACGCATTTGTTTACGAAGAATTGCTCTTCTATCCAATGTTATACGAATAGAACGCCAACCGATGGCCGGATTTTCTTCTTCTATACTGTTCCAATAAGGTAAAAGTTTATCTGACCCAACGTCTAAACTACGAAAAATAATTTTTTTCCCATCTGCCGCATCATATAACTTTTTATAGCATTCTACCTGTTTATTAATGTCAGGCATTTTTTCTGCTGACATAAACGGAATCTCGGTTCGGTATAATCCAACACCATCACAATTTGTGCTTTTTATATATTCAAAATCAAAATCCATACCTATATTAATATATAAATTTACACGCTCTGCATCTTTGGTCTTACTTTTAAAATTTTTTAATCGTAGAATTTGTTCTTGTTCTTTTCGTTTTTCTTCAACTTTGCTCGTTATTTTTTCAATTATTGTTTTAGACGGATTAACATAAACAGCACCTTCCGAACCATTTACAGCCATTAATATCCCATCTTTAACTTCTTTAAACAAACCGTCAATTTCTGCAATAACAGGAACATTTAATGCTTTTGCAACAATCGCCACATGCATTGTCGGCGTGCATTCTTCAATAATTAAACCACGGATTTTCTTGTAGTCATAATCCATTAAATCAGCGGGTCCCATTGATGAGGCGACAATTATAATATCTTTATAATCATTATTGATACCGGCATTACAATCTTCTCCGCTCAAATATAACCGCAGTCTATCTGCAATATCACGCAAATCATGTAATCGTTCTTTCAGATATGTATCAGTTGTTCCCGACAATCTATTCCACATTTCAGTATAGGCTTGCTCCACCGCTGCCTCTGCCGTTAGACCTGAATTAATATGGTTTATAATTCTATTGTACCAACCTTTATCATTTGCCATCATGCGGTAAGCGTCTAAAATCTCAATATGCTCGCCCTTATTTTCACTCTCCCGACTCAATTTAGCATCCAGATCCTCATTCATTTTTTGCCGAGCTTGTTCCAGATTTTTCAATTCTTTATCTTTATCCTTGGCAAAAATATTACTCACAGCTTTGCGACGTCGGTGAACAACCACATTCCCTAACCCGTATCCGGCATTAATAACCGTGCCAGTAAGTTTATCTTTGGAAACAATACCTCTGCTTTTAATAAATTTTTTGAGATATGACGCCATATCTTCGGCCGCTACAAACTCGCTTAAAAACATACATACGGTTTCCAAAGCTTCGGCCTCAATTTCATCATACTCGTGTGGTTTTTTATAGCTTACGAGCAACACTCCAATAGCCTTATTCCAGCGTTTCAAAGGCGTTGCAATTTTAAAAGAATCTTTTGTTTTGGCAAATGTTGTATGGTTATCAGCCCCTGCTTTTCCGATGACACCTTCGCCAATACGAACGGACTGTCTTCCTTTATCAGTAGAACCGACAATAAACTCTAATGAGACATCGTCAGCTTTGTAAAATATATCTGCTGAGATTGCTTTTGCTTCTTCGGCAATAATTTTTATGACCAGTTTGAGTTTTTCTGCGCTATCTTCCGAACTCAGCTCATGGTGTATTCTTTTGATTACATCTAGTGCAAAATTATTTTTTGCCTGTTTCATTATTCCCCCAGCCTAAAATTATGCTTGTCTTTTTTCTTATACCACTTAATATGCATTTATTCTAGTTTATTTTTAGTAAAAAGGATAAAATATTATGGCAACAGATTATAAAAAAGGCGATCATGATACTCGCCCATGGGGAACTTGGGAGGTTCTAGAATCCGGAGAACATTACTGTGTAAAAAAAATTACTGTTAACCCTGAGGCAATTCTCTCTTTACAGCTGCATAATTACCGCGCCGAGCATTGGATTATTGCCGAAGGTGAAGCAATGATTGTTTTGGGCGAAGATACTCTTTACCGCAAAGCTGACGAATCCGTTTATATTCCGGTTAAAACAAAACATCGGATTAAAAATAATTCAGCCAGCAACAAATTAGTTTTTATTGAAATTCAAACCGGAGAGAAGCTTGATGAAAATGACATTGTTCGCTTTGAAGATAGTTATGGCAGGGTAAAATAATTTATCTCTGTTGAAAACATTGAGATTCATTTTTACAGATTTCTAAAAGTTAATTATTGGTTAAGTAAGTAAAATTTAGAGGGAATCTGAAAAATGTATTGCGAGGATTATTTTCATACAACGCAAGAAGACGGCATTGTTATTTCTGCATATCAGGAGCTTTTAGATGAGAAAGCTTCCAATGATGAGTTTTGCTGGGGCTATTATTTACGTATAGAAAATAACTCTGCGGATACGATTAGTTTGTTAGGGAAAAATATTTCCGTTACAGACACTAAGGGACGATCTGTCTCTGTAACGTATGACGGTTTTAACGGTGAAGCACCGGTATTAAACCCCGGTGAAGTTTTTGAGTTTGAAGATTATACGACATCGCGTAGCAGTGCTATATTATGTGGAAGTTGCCGAATAGTCAGCGAACACAGCAGACAGATAAGAGATATTCATTTACCGGTTTTAAGTTTATTGGCAAATGATAGTAAAGAAAGAATTCTAAATTAATATTTTAAAGTCTGACTTTGTGAGGAGCGTCGCTCCTCTTTTTTATTGCTTATTTTTAAACTTTCTTTATATTGAGAATAATTATAAATTATTATATTAACTACTTAAATATTTTTATATGGATATAATATCGCCATTAAATGTTATTTACTTGCTGGCAATTTTCCTACTCGCATCGCAGGTAATCTCTGCCCGCAAAAAGTGGCGCAGACACAAGCAGGTACATGAAGAGATTGAAAAAGGCTTCTTATTCAAGAAAAAAGTCAATAGTGAAGAAATTAAGATATATTATCGTCGCAAAGGCGTTTACCTTTCTATTGATTTTTTTGGCACTGAAATTTGGAAACCTTGTTTGGTAGATGAAAAAGGTATAGAAGTGGAAACTCTTACTGACATTGAGCATAGTATTTCTCTTACCCCTCTCAGTTCAGGTTCCCATATTCCAAGTAAATCGTACCGTGTTATTGTTAGCGATGTTTATATGGCCGAAGATAATAATACAGCTAATGACCGTACATCACAGCTATGTATTAGTCTTCAACCTGCAAATAATGATGTTAGTGTTTGGAGCGTAAAACGTGTCTTCAAGAAAGCGCTGATTTTAGAACATCAACTTATGGGGTCACTTTATCTTCCCAAGCACAGAAATCTCTATTTTGAAGTTGGGCAAACAGTGTCCCTTATTTCTAAGGTTACAGAAATCGGCAATAAGTATTTCACACTGACGTATAGGATTATAAAATAAAACCCGCTTATTCAGCGGGTTTTATTTTAATTATTATATTCTTTAATTGTGTAGTTATTTTTAACATACATATTTAAGTATTCATAAATATTTTGTTCCATTTGGTTATTAAAGGCCGTAAACAGCTTTTGTACCATATCATTCCAATATCTCTCTTTTTCTGCGATACTTGTATCAATCGGGATACGCAATTCACGCCATGCATTTACAGTTGTTTCTGCTGCGGATAAATTTGATTTATCTGTAATTTTGAGGACAACTGACAAGTTAGCACGATATTTTAAGCGATCTTTTTGCAACAATTCTTCTGCTTTTTCAATTTCTTCGGTAACAGAAGCATCTTTAATCACATATTCTGCGATACGATTAGAAGAAAAACCATCAGCTTTTAAGCGATCTTCTGCCCATAATTTAGCGGCCTTTTCAATAGATACCGGAAATAAGTGTTCTACATTAGGGCGTGTAAATGATGGGATAAACTCTGAGCTTATATCTACTTTTTCAACATTTAACTCTATGGGAGCAGACGTTTGAAAACGTGGCTCACAATACCGCAACGGCACAGCATCAACATCACTTGTTGAATGACAGGCAAACAGAAATAAACAGCTGCATAAAAAAGCTATACTTTTTAACTTATTCATCAAATCTTCCCATTACTATTATTTAAGTCCTTTGTTTTATTTTTATATAATAATGTTTAATACTTATTTAATATTAATTCAGTTTTTGCATTATTTCGGGAATTGTAAACTCATAATTCTCAGAACAGAATCCACATTTCGCCGTAATCTTAGAGTTTTCATCCAACATTGATGCTAAATCATCTTCTGAAAAACCACGTAAAGTTTTCAGAAGTTTTTCACGGCTGCAACGACAGCAAAACTGATAATGGTTTTCTTTGGTTATAACCAAATTATTAGCATGATACAAGCGATGCAAAATTTCCTGTAAACTTAAATTCTCATCAAACAACTCTTCTTTGGTTAATGTATTCATTAAAACTTCCGCTTCATTTTTAAGCTCGGGAAGTTGCGCCATATCTACGTTTTTTCCACCAAGCTCAGGAATTCGCTGTAACATAATACCGCCGGCTTTCCATTCCCCCTCTTCTGTTTCCGGAATTTCAACGAAAAGTTTGAGCATTGTTTCAATCTGTTCAGATTGTTTAAAATAACGCAAAGCGCATTCTTCCAGTGTTTTCCCTTGCAAATCAACAACACCTTGGTGATAGTTATTCTTACCATCATCAATCGTAAAAGCCAAAGTCCCATTACCCAACAAATGTGGCGTTGCTTCAATTTCACCCTCATTTTTACGCAGAGCAAAAGCTTTTTCCAAGTGCTCTTTATCATAATTTGCACAAGCACGCAATTTGCCTTCTGTGGTAACATCAACAACAATGGTTGAAACCGGGCCGTTACCTTGTAATTGCAACGTAAATAAACCTTCAAATTTTAAGGCATTTGCCAGCATCACTCCCAAAGCTGTTGTTTCAGCCAATGCGGCAGATACATTTTTGACATATCCATGTTTATTGATAATTGTCTTTAAGACATTTTCCAAACGACAAATACGCCCAACAAACACGCCGTTATCTATTAAAAAAGATGTACACTCATCAAAATTTTCATTAGCCAATTTTTTCTTCCTTTGTATAATTAAAGTCTATTTTTTGTGAAGTTAATGTATAAAAAGGTATTTTTCAAGTGTTTAACGCAAAAACTAAAAAATCTGCCCCGAAAGTTCCGACAAAAACACGTTTACGCAATATTGCCTTGTATTATTTAGAGCGATTTGAAAGTTCAGAAGAAAATTTGCGAGCTGTTTTACGTCGGCGCATAGATAAATATGCTTTTTTTGATAAAGATTATAATCCGGCAGAAGCTTATCAGTGGGCAGATGAGATTGTTGAAGAATGTTCAAACCAAAACTTTGTTAATGATGAACGGTTTGCCGGCTTTAAAATCAACAGCTATCTTAATGCAGGAAAGCCTAAACGATATATTGAGCAAAAATTAAAACAAAAAGGCATTGACGAACAAACGATATCTCGCTTATTTGACAATACAGACTATTCTGAGCTTGAAACAGCACTTAATTTTGCCCGGAAAAAGAAGATTGGACGATTCAGACCAGATGAAGAAGCCCGTTTAACGAATCGTCAAAAAGACTTAGCTACGCTCGTTCGTGCCGGATTTAACTTTGACATTGCCAAAGAAATTTTAAATGCAGATAATTAAGTCTACATCAACCACTTTAAGATTTTAATCACGCCCATTTTGGCAACGCTGTTGTGAGCAGATACATTTTTACGGTTTAAGATTTCCTGCTTATTTTGATGATAAAATTCATAAGCACGTAAAAGCATTTCTTCGTTTGTTAAGGTTGGAGCGAATCCCAGCTTCTCTTTTATTTTATTCGTATTGAAAACAAAATTTGACGCAATCATTTTATATTGATATGGCCCCAGGGGAGAAATTCCCAGCCAAAAGCAAATTTTCATCGCCCATATCATCGGCATTTTGGGAAAATGAAATAAGCGTGTTTTAGAACCTGATTTTTTAATAACATACTCATACACTTCATTAAAGCTTTTAACATTATCTGAACCGATATTAAAAACATCAGAGTAGCAGGCATCAAGCGCTAATTCACAAGCTTTGGCCAAATCTTTGGCATATATAAATTGGTAACGATTTGTACCGTCACCCACCATAGGTAATTTACGGTTTTCATCTATAAACTCAAATAAAATTCCCAACAAACCAAGCCGCCCCTCATCCATAATGGTTGGTGAGCGAAAGATAATGCTATTTATTTTATCCGGTTGAGAGAGAAGAATTTTCTCACCCTCTAATTTAGACTTTCCATATATTTCAACAGGATTGGGCGTTTCTTGTTCCGGAACGGGCTCGTTAAAGTTTTTCGCCCAAAGGCAGTTGCTGGAAATAAAGACAATTTTTTTGACATTATACCTTAATGCGAAGTTATAGACATTTTGCGTTCCTACGACATTGGCTTGCCAAAGACGTTTCAAATCCTTTTTAACATGCGCCAAAAGGGCTGCACAATGAAAAATCGCATCAAATTTGTATTGAGAAAAAATATTTTGCATCAACTCGGTATCATTAATATCACCTTGGTATGCCGTAAAGTTTGGATGATTAAAAGAATCCGGCTCCAAGTCTATGCTGACACATTGCGCCCCTTGGGCTAACAGATGTTGTTTTAAGATTGTTCCGAAAAAACCGGCACCACCGGTAATAAGATAACAAGACATCTCTTTCTCCTTTTATTTTTATACAGCATAGCGTCGTGTTGTAAATTTTTCTTTAATTTTGGAGAGCAGATTAAAAAAAGAGCGGCACCTTGTGGGGTGTCGCTCTTCTTAGGAATAGGGATTACTTAACGAGTGAATACGTGGGGAACACGGTGTTAGATGAACAAACCTTGGTTCCGTTGATTTTAACATCAACAGGAACGGTGTAGTCACCAACATAGTTGTAGTTCTTTCCTTCGCTGTCGCTAATGCTAGCAACTGCGTTGGGATTTTTCACGTACTTAACACCAGTCTCAACCATTGACAGTTCGCTTTCGGTATCACCAACGAGAACCTCGCGATGACCGGTGAGAGTGTCTTCAAACACCACATTAGATGAGGTGACGAGACGGTAGTTACCATCACAGCTGATACGCTTTGCTGTTGAGCAGAACGTAAAGTCGCCATAATAGTACTTCTCTGTTTCGGTCATTGTCACACAGGTGTTATCTGTGGTGACAAAGGCGCCGTCCTTCCAGATTTTAGCGATCACGCTTTTTTTAGCGACGGTGGTACCGTGCTGAACCTTGATAGGATTACCAAGGCTGTTTACAGCGTCACCTTCGGGAAGGGTGATAGCAGCTGTCCAGTCGGCGGATGCAGCGGTGTAGAGGTTGTCAGAACCAGTGTACGCAGTGTACTCGTAGTCGGTTACTGAAAACTTCCATGTCTGATCCAGCGTACCATTGTGATAACGCTTTACCTCATAAGAGGTGCGAGCCTGGCTGGTGTCATCGTTGCTGTTGACGGTCGGAATCACATCGTAAGTGTACTTGTCAGCGGGAACCATCTGTGTATAGCTGCAAGTTGCAACTACCTCCTTACCGCCACCTTCGACCTCCGCTAATTCATCGGGAGTACCGAAAGCGGTAACGTAGACAGTACGGCTGTTGTTAACAGGCTCGTCATAGTTGACGGTGACGCTGTTAATCGTGCAGTTGAGCCCCTTGAAGCTAACTACATTTCCGTCTTCGTTAGTGAAATCATATTCAGCAACGGAGGGAACAGAAACAAGATTTGAGCTTTCTCCGTTGAAGGAGGGAACCTCAACAAGGGATTCTTTGGGTGAACCGAAAAGATGAGCAGATTTCATCATTTCCTTTCTTTCTTCACCTGCATTCATTAATTCGCCGCATGATGTGGTGGTGAATACGAGGGTTACGACTGCGAGAGCAGCAAGAGCCTTGGAGGCAACGCGGGTAGCAATTGTCTTAAACATGTTGTTTGGGAATTTTATGAGTGAGTATTCTATTTGATTCAATCTAAAATTACCATGCCTATTCCTAATGATGGGACATAACTTGTGATACAAGTGACATGATAATATTTTTACTATCTTAAATGTAGCATATTTACAGCTGAAAATCAAGTTTTTTTGTACAACGAATCGTTATTTTTGCTTTTTTTGTCTTTAAATCGGCTTATTTTGGCACTTTTGAGTCAAAAAATTCCCTCGTATTTAGGTTATTAAGAGGAATTAGATAATCCCGATTCGGAAATTATCCGGCAAGATATGTTTTAACTGCTTCATTTTGCTCAAAAAAGTAGAGCAATATTTTTAGTGCTTGGCCCCGCGGGGTTTCAAGTTTCGGGTCGGTTTTAATGATTTCGCTTGCATCATCCCGCGCTCTAAGCAATAAATCCTGGTGGTAGGACATATCTGCCAGTTTAAATTGGGTGAAACCTGATTGTCGTGTTCCCAAAATCTCCCCACCACCGCGGAGCTCCAAATCCTTTTCCGCAATATAAAAACCATCTTCGGTCTGTTTCATGATATTCAAGCGTTCTTTGGCCACAGCGCTTACCGGATATGCATAAAGCAAAATACAGCTACCCGCTTCATAACCGCGTTTTATACGCCCGCGGAGTTGGTGCAACTGTGCTAAACCAAAACGTTCTGCATGTTCAATAATCATAATTGTTGCTTCGGGCACATTTACCCCGACTTCTATAACTGTTGTGGCAACTAAAAGCGTTTTTTCACCCCGTTTAAACATTTCCATTACGGCGTCTTTTTCAGTTTCTTTCATTTTACCATGAATTAACCCGACTTTATCGCCAAAATATTGTTGTAACATTTCATAACGCTGTTCTGCTGCGGCTAAATCAGACTTTTCAGATTCTTCTACCAGAGGACACACCCAATAAGCTCTTGCTCCTTCGGCAATTTTGCGTGTAAGTGCTGCAATAATTTCCGGCATCTTATTTACATTCATCACCACGGTTTTAGAGGGCTTTCTCCCCTCCGGCAGTGCATCAATTTTAGAATAATCCATATCACCGTATGCCGTTAAGAGCAAACTGCGAGGAATCGGCGTTGCCGTCATGACCAGAACATCGCAAAGTCTGCCCTTGGCCGATAATGATAAGCGTTGATTGACCCCAAAACGATGTTGTTCATCAATAACGATGTAGCCTAAATCTTTAAAGACAACCTGTTCAGTAAACAATGCATGCGTCCCAATTAAAATATCTATTTCTCCGGAGGCCAGCTTTTCATATATTTCCCGCTTTTCTTTAACTTTCAGCTTACCGGTGAGCAAACCTATTCTTACACCACTATTGCGGCACAATTCGTTTATGCTTTCAAAATGCTGTTTCGCTAAAATTTCCGTCGGCGCCATTAAGGCCGTTTGTGCTCCCTCCTCTATGACTTTTAACATACTTAATAAAGCGACAATAGTTTTTCCGGAGCCGACATCTCCTTGCAAAAGACGGAGCATTTTTGAAGAAGCATTTTGATCTGCGGCAATCTCGGCTAATGCTTTTTCCTGCGCACCGGTTAACGAAAAAGGTAAGGCCTGCAAAATAGATTGGTATAATTCTCCGGTTCCGATAAACCTGCGCCCCTGCTGCTTGCTCATTTTTTGACGGATAAAAGCCAGAGCTAATTGATTTGAAAGAATTTCATCATAAGCAAGACGACGATGAACAGGAGAAGACGGTAATAAATCAGCAGGATTTTGCGGACGGTGTATCCTTTTAAGTGCTTCATCAAAACGGATATACTCCAAATCTCCCATTATTTCCGGTTTCTGCCACTCCGGTAACTGTGGCAAACGGCTCAGCGCTTCTTCCTTTAACCGGCAAAGCATTTTATTGGTTACTCCGGCTGTCAGCGGATATACCGGCTCTAAGGAAGCAATTTGTGATAATTTATCCGCAGGCACGCAATAATCCGGGTGGCTCATCTGCCACATGCCGTTAAAATATTCTAGCCGACCACTGATTGCACGTTTTTCACCGACAGGATAATTTTTAGCCAGCGAATCCGCATAAACCTTAAAAAATATCAGAACTAACTCAGTCGTTCCATCAGTGCAATATATTCGGTATGGGTGCTTACGACTTGCCGGCGACTGATGCTCCGTGATTGTTACGACACCTGTCCAAATACGCCCGTTTTGCGCCTCTCTTAGCAATGGTGAATACGTTCTATCTATGATATTTACGGGCAAATGCAGTAAAATATCTATAATTTTCTCCCCGCAGAGTTTTTTTATCAACTTTCCATATTTTTCTCCGACACCTTTTATGGCTTCTATCGGCGTAAACAGCGGAAATAAAATATTCGGACGCATATTATAAATCTTTACTTTTTTTCGGTTTGGTTTATTTAATATTTAATTTCTATCAAAAAAGAGTGCAAATGTCTAATAAATTTGAAAAATACAACAAAAAAACTATCAGCGGGGTTGCCAAAGATGCCGAAGCTTTTGCAATCAAACGTATGTTTGATGAATCGCAAAATGATTTGCTATGCATATTAAGCGACGGAGTAAGCTTACAACAAGCGTATAATACCTTGACATTTATTGCACCGGATATTGAGGTACTGGCTTTTCCGGCATGGGATACCGTTCCGTATGACAGAGTATCTCCGAATCCGACAATTTTATCTAAACGAATTGACACCTTAGCTAAGCTTGTTTTGGAAGATGATAAGAAACAACGGCGAATCGTTTTAACAAGTGTTGGGGCTGCTATACAAAAGCTTCCGCCTAAAAAGATATTTTTTAATACGCGAAAGAATATTAAAGTTGGTGGAAAGCTTAATTTTGATGAATTTTTGCATTATGTTACAGTGAATGGTTATTCACGCGTTGAACAGGTTATGGAATCCGGAGAATATGCTGTTCGCGGAGATATTATTGATATTTTCCCGAGCGGAGCAGAACAACCATTACGCATAGATTTATTTGACGATGAAGTAGAACGTCTGCGTTTATTTGAAGTAGAAACTCAACGCAGTATTAAAGATTTGTCTTATTATAGTTTTGACAGTGCAAACGAAGTTGTTTTGGACCAAAATACAATTAAATCTTTTCGCTCAAAATATCGTGAGGCATTTGGCGCAGCAGGGCTTAAAGATGAATTATATGAAAGTATTTCAGAGGGTAAGAAATATCTGGGTATGGAAAATTGGTTGCCGTTTTTTTATGACGAATCACTCCCATCTTTATTTGACTATATGCCGCAAGCTGACATCATTTTGGGTACCGATGCAGAAAATGCTTTAAAATCCAAAGAAGAAACTATTATTGACCATTATGAAGCGCGGCTTGAAGCCCTGAAATACAAAGACGTTTCAACTGATGTGGATCGTTACCGCCCTGTTGAGCCACAGTTAATGTATTTGCAACAGACAACATTAGCTTCCATATTAAGCAAACGTGTATATTGTACATTTTTCCCTCTCATTATGCCGGAAAATGAATCTGTAATTAATTTTGGTGCAGCTCCGCAAAAAGTTTTTTCTTCTCTTAAAAACATTAATAACCTGACTGTTTATGAGGATTTGTCGGCAGAATTTACAGCACATAAAAACAAAAAATGTATTATATGCTGTTATACCGAAGGTTCGCTTGACCGTATGCATAACATTTTACAGGAAAATAATTTCAAAAATTTGGTTATATGTTCGGCGTGGACAGAAGCTGAAAAGAAAGCGGCAAAAGGAAATATTATTTTAATTTTGCTGGAATTACAGCACGGTTTTAATTCCGATGAATATTTTATTGTTACAGAACAAGATATTTGGGGCGAGCGTAAAAATGTCAGAGCAAGAAGCAAAGTTTCTGCCGAAAACTTGATTGCTGACATATCCTCGCTGAATGTCGGTGAATTTGTTGTTCACATTGAACATGGAATCGGACGTTTTGAAGGACTTGAAAATATTATCACCGATGGTGTTGCCCACGACTGCTTAAAACTTATTTATGCTAATAATGACAAACTTTATGTTCCGGTTGAAAATATTGATGTTATCAGCCGCTATGGTGCAGAAGACAGCAATGCAACGCTTGATACACTCGGTGGTTCCGCTTGGGAAGCAAAAAAAGCACGTGTTAAAGAAAAAATCAAAGATATCGCGGAAAAACTGATTAAAATTGCAGCTCAGCGACACATGAAAAAGGCGGAAATCTTCATTCCCGAACGCGGTCTTTATGATGAATTTTGCAGCCGCTTTTTATATACCGAGACTGATGATCAGCTCAATGCCGTGAAAGATGTGATTAAAGATTTATCTCTCGGTATGCCCATGGACAGGCTTGTCTGCGGTGATGTAGGTTTTGGCAAAACGGAAGTTGCCATTCGGGCGGCCTTTACGGTTGCTACGGGGGGAGCTCAGGTTGCCTTAATTGTTCCGACAACCCTTTTAGCCAGACAACATTACCTTAACTTTAAAGAACGTCTCAAAGGATTTCCGGTTAAAGTTAAAATGCTTTCCCGTTTGGTTTCCGGCAAAGAAGCCAAAGAAATTAAGCAAGAATTGAAAGACGGCAGTTTAGAGATTGTTATCGGAACACATGCATTACTTGCCAAAGATATTGAATTTTGCAACTTAGGACTTTTGATTATTGATGAGGAACAACATTTCGGTGTTGCTCACAAAGAACGTTTAAAACATCTAAAATCCGATGTCCATATTTTAACACTCAGTGCGACTCCTATTCCCAGAACTTTGCAGCTTTCACTTACCGGGGTTAAACAGTTAAGTATTATAGCAACACCTCCGGTTGATAGATTAGCTGCCAGAACTTTTGTTATGCCGTTTGACAAGGTGATGATTAAAGAAGCGATTTACCGAGAGAAATATCGTGGAGGGCAAATCTTTTTCGTCTGCCCGCGCGTTTCCGATATTTTACAAATAGAACCTAAATTACGAGAAATTGCTCCTGACGTCAAAATTGCCGTTGCGCACGGACAGATGTCGCCAACTCATTTGGAAGATATTATGTGCGGCTTTGCAGAGGGGAAAGCGGATATTTTACTCTCAACAACAATCATAGAATCCGGTATTGATATGCCCAATGTTAATACGATGATTATCTATCGTTCTGATATGTTCGGACTTGCGCAACTGTATCAATTACGTGGCAGAATCGGGCGCTCTAAGCTGCGTGGATATTGTTACTTTACCATTCCCAATAAAAAAGTTTTAACACCTATTGCAGAGAAAAGACTTAATATTCTGCAAGCTCTTAACCAACTTGGAGCCGGTTTCTCGCTTGCGAATCATGATTTAGATATTCGCGGTGCCGGTAATATTTTAGGAATAGAACAATCCGGCCATATTAAGGATGTGGGAATTGCGCTTTATCATCATTTGCTTGAAGCTGAAATAAACCGCTTAAAATCAGGGAACAACCAAAACGATGACGCGACAATACCTGACACAGAAGATTGGAGTGTACAAATTACAACCGGAGTTCCGATTATCATTCCCGAAAATTATGTAGCAGATTTAGGTATAAGACTGGGGCTCTATAAAAGAATCGGTAATTTAAAAACCATAGAAGAAATCAGTGATATGCGAGAAGAACTAATTGATCGTTTCGGCACAATTCCTGATGAAGTTGACAATCTTCTGAAAACCGTTGAAATTAAGCAAATATGCCTGCTTGCTAATATTGAACGTGTTGAGGCCGGTGCTAAGGGAATCTTATTGTCATTTCATAACAATACATTCAAAAATGTTCCTAATCTTATGACGTTTATTAATCAACAATTCGGAACAATTAAGATTCGCCCCGATCAAAAGATTTTTATAGAAAAAGATTTAACCTCTTATAAAACGCGATTAGAAACAATCAAAAAATACACTTGTAAACTTTATGACTTATCTCTTTAAGATAACTTTTCTAATAATTTTTTATACGCCTGTGTTAATCGTTTGAATTTTTCTTCCGCCTCACTATCATCCGGATGTAAATCCGGATGGCAAGTTTTAGCTAGCTTTTTATATTGTTTTTTTAAGTTTGCAATGCTGAATTCTTCGGGTTTAATATTCAAGAAATTCATTTCTTTTTGATCGTCTTTTGAGAAATAAAGATTATCTTTCACTTTATCATAACCGGTAAAGCCATGCAGAAACTCTAAATCTTCCTCCAAATCGCAACCGAATTTATATTTAATTTTGGAGTGGAAACCACTGAAACGCGTTTTCTTACGAAAAGCTTCATATTCCGGCGTTTCATTTTCATCCGTATAATAATTCCATTTTTTATTATATTCTTGCACATGTTCCAAACAAAACCAGTAATACGATTTAAGGCTGCTATCTTTTGGAGCTCTGAATTCGCCTGCTTTTGTACACCCCGGAGAATCACATCGGTGTTTCACCCCTTCATTTTGCGGAGCAAAATATTTGCGCGGCCTTTTATGTGTTGTCGTTTTTATCACTTTTCTTATCTATCATTGTTTGAATTCGGGATATATTAATATAAACATTCAGGCTAGTCAAACAATAATATCAAAAAAATGATAGTGTATAAACAAAAGTTTATTATCGCCTTCACCGTTTTTTATGTTTATTTTATATGAGTAAGGAAAGTTTGAATTATGCCTGAATTACCAGAAGTAGAGACAATAAAAAATGCATTAAAAGATGTATTTACCGGCGCACAGATAACCTCTGTGTATATTGGGAATCGCCGATTACGAGAAATCATTCCCGAAAATTTTGAACATATAGTAACAAGTGCATCCATTGTCAAAATCTATCGTCGGGCAAAATATGCCCTTATAGACCTTAACAACGGATACAGCATCATTATGCATTTTGGAATGAGCGGAAAAATAAAGATCAGAAAAACACCCCCGCCGACCTTGGAAAAACATGATCATGTTGTTATCAATACAACCCAAGGAAGTCTTGTTTATAATGATGCGCGCCGTTTTGGGCTTATTACATGTACGCCTACAAATAAATTAATTACTCACCCTTTGTTTTCACATATCAGCATTGATCCGTTTGATGAAACATTGAACGCACCTTACCTCTATAATATTTTAAAAAATAAGAAAATTTCTATAAAAATTGCTTTATTAGATCAAAGTATCATTACAGGAATCGGTAATATTTACGCCTCGGAAGCATTATATGACGCAAGAATTTCTCCTTTGCGTCCCTGTTCTCAAATTACACTTCAAGAAACAGAAAAACTCATTCAATCTATCCGGAAAACCTTAACGTTAGCTATTCAAGCGGGGGGATCTACATTACGCGATTATTGTAAACCCGATGGAAGTCTCGGTTATTTCCAACATCAACATTGTGTTTACAATAAAACCGGTCAACCATGCCCTCATTGTTCCTGCCATACTAAGGATGCTGACGGTATTATAAAAATAATTCAAGGCGGACGTTCAACTTTCTATTGCAAACATTTGCAGAAATAAGGAGATTTTGACATGCGACTCTTTCTTACATTCTTATTACTAATATCTTTTCAATTAAATGCTGTTGCTAATGATTTTCTGGCAGGTTTTGAAGATATTCCAATAATGAAAGGAGCAATACAATCAGAGACTGAAACATTTTCTTTTGGAAATGAAGAATCTCGTTATATTGAAACTCATGTTATTCTAGCTCAAAATAAAACATTTAGTGATGTCAAAAATTTTTACATAGAGACTCTGACACAGCTGGGTTGGCATGAGAAAAGTAACGACAAAAATATTATTAGTTTTTATCGCGAGAATGATCTTCTTGAAATTTTAAAAAACGCAGAATCCCCCTTTAAAATAAGCATCATTTTGAAAAACAGGAACTAATTTTAATTATTTTTTAAAAAACTTGTTGACTATCACATATTTTAGGATATAAGTGTTTCAGAATTTTATTTGTGTTTAACTTAAATTTTAAAACAGGATAATGTATTATGGCCAATCATAAATCGGCAAAAACAAGAATAAACAGAAACAACAAAAGAAGTGTTATTAATGGTGCTCGCAGAAGCAGAGTAAGAACTTTTGTAAAAAAAGTAATCGCTGCTGTTTTAGCTGGCAATAAAGAAACAGCTGTTGCTGCTTTGAAAGTAGCTGAAAGCGAAATGATGAGAGCTGCTCAGAAAGGTGTTTTCCATAAAAATAAAGCTTCTCGCACAATTTCTCGTTTGAGCCAAAAAGTAAAAGCTTTATAAGTTTTTATTCGCGGTCTTTTTTTGCAAACGCAAGCATCTTCTTTTGATTGATGCCTGCGTTTTTTTGTTTAAAATTCAAGCACTTATTCAGAATCGCTTTAAATCTCCTGTCAAGCTATTTTATTTAAAAAGTGTTAAAAAAATTATTTGTAAATTTCGTTTTTGTTCAATATGGTTTTCACATATCGCAAGACAGAAAAACAAAGGAAAACTGTTTTAACAAAAAAGCAATAATATAAAGATGTTTTGAGTTTTAATAGCATTGTTTTTAAAGAATTAAGATATGACATTTTCTTGGCTATATTAAGAGCTGTTTATAGTAATTATAGAAACTGAGAATGAGAAATATTTTTGACTTTTAGATATATTATGTTTTGAGTTCAGGTAAAGTTATAAAAAACAGAAAAGAAGACCTTGCATGAACAAGAACATTGTTAAAAGATAAAACTATTTTGATTATAGATATGTCCAGCAAGAGCGTCAGGCTACTTTGCAAAAAATTATGACTTTATGTATTAAATATCTAACGTGGGAGACAGATATGGCAGAAGAAGCATTTGTAAGTGAAACGCGCGCAATTGATATGCAGTGGGATCAAATTTGCAGCCAATTAAAAATGGAGTTTGGCGAAACTGCGTATGACAGTTGGCTCAAACCACTTACGGTCGGAGATTTCAGTAACGGAACAATGAGCATTTGCGCTCCGACAGCTTTTATGAAAAATTGGGTTGTAACGCACTATTCCGATAGAATAAATAAGATTTGGGAACAACAAAACCCCGGTGTTAAGAAAATTAATTTCATTGTTCAAACAGGTTTTAAAGATCGCCGAAGTGTTGATACTTCTTTATTAAAGAAAATTTCTACATCGCCAACTCCTCAAAATATTTACGGATGCAGCATTAACAGCAGTTCATTCGGGTTGGTTGCCGGTGCGAATTTGGCGAATGACAGCGTAAAAAGCAATACAACAAATTCTCCGCTTAATCCTAATTATACGTTTGAGAACTTTGTTGTCGGTAAAACCAATGAATTTGCCTATGCAGCTGCACGCAAAGTTGCCGAAACAAAAAATGTTTCCTTTAATCCTTTATTCTTATATTCCAGTGTAGGTTTGGGAAAAACTCACTTGATGCACTCTATCATCTGGCATATTAAGAAAAATGACCCTACACGTAATGTTATTTATTTAACAGCCGAGCAGTTTGTTTATAAATTTGTTAAAGCCTTACGCTATAAAGACACTGCGGCATTTAAAGAACAGTTTCGTTCGGTTGATGTTTTAATGGTTGATGACTTTCAGTTTATGGGTAATAAAGGAACAACACAAGAAGAGTTTTTCCATACATTTAGCTCACTGGTTGAAGAAGGCAAGCAAGTTATTATTTCCGCAGACAAATCACCAACAGATTTAGATGGTATTGAAGAGCGTTTAAAATCTCGCTTGGTAGGTGGATTAGTTGTAGACATCATGCCGACTGACTTTGATTTAAGAATGGGGATTTTACAGAAAAAAGCTAAATTAATGGACATAGATTTACCGCAAAAAGTTGCTGAATTTTTAGCGCAAAAGATTACGTCAAATGTTCGTGAATTAGAAGGATCATTAAAAAGAGTTGCAGCTCACTCGCAGTTACTTTCCGGAAAAGAAATTACACTGGATATGACACAAGATGTTTTAAGAGATATGCTGCGTTCTATTGACCGTAAAACAACCATTGATGAGATTCAAAAGAAGGTTGCAGAGCATTTCAATATTTCGGTAAAAGAATTACAATCTTCTCGTCGTGCAAGAACAGTGGCTCGCCCTCGTCAGGTTGCTATGTATTTGGCCAAACAGTTAACTTCTCGTTCTTTACCTGAAATCGGGCGCAAGTTTGATCGTGATCATACAACTGTTATGCATGCAGTAAGAAAAGTTGAAGAATTGATTATTGAAGATCAGTCTTTGGCTGAAAATATTGAAATTTTAAGAAGAACATTAGAAAACTAATATACTAAAAAAAACTGTTGAAGACTTGTTTTTTGACTTCTGATTTTATTGATTTGTGATAAAGTACAGAAAGATAGAAACAAGTCTTTTTTTGGGATAAAAATAATGAAATTTACCATTGAACGCGCACATTTTTTAAAGACACTCAGCCATGTACAAAGCATTGTTGAGAAAAGAAACACCATACCGGTTTTATCCAATGTCCGCATTGAGGCCAAAGGATCCAGCATTAACTTCAAAGCAACGGATATGGATATTGAAATTACTGAAATTGTTGATGCCAATGTAAGTACGGAAGGAGCAACAACAGCTCCGGCTCATATGCTTTACGATATTGTCAGAAAGCTTTCAGACGGTTCTGATATTGAAATAACATATCCTGATGAAAAAGGTGCTTTGAGTATTTCTTCCGGACGATCAAAATTCTCCCTTTCTACAATTGGGGTTGAGGATTTCCCGGTTATTTCCGGTGATGATTTACCGATTAATTTTGAAATCAGTAAAGATGAATTAAAAACGTTAATTGACCGCACTCAATTTTCTGCTTCCGTAGAAGAGGCTCGTTATTACCTGAACGGTTTATATGTTCATGCCAAAAACGAGGGAGACACCAAAGTTTTGCGCGTTGTCGCAACTGATGGACATCGTTTGGCTTGTGCCGAATCGCCTTTACCAGAGGGCGCTGAGAAATTAGAAGGCGTTATTATTCCGAGAAAATCTGTTTTGGAAATTCGTAAATTATTAGATGATGCCTCTATTGATAATGTTAAGATGGCGTTATCTGAGAATAAAGTTCGTATTTCCTTTGAAGATATCACATTGACATCTAAGTTGATTGACGGAACATTTCCTGACTATGAAAGAGTTATACCAACAGACAATGATAAAATTTTAGAAGTCAATGTTAAAGAGTTGGCTTCTGCTGTTGACCGTGTTTCCGTTGTAACAGAAAGAAGTCGTGGGATTCGTTTGATTACAGATACAAACCATGTTACAATTGCAGCATCTAATGCTGAACTTGGTAATGCAACAGAAGAACTGGAAGCTCGCTATGACAAAGAATCTATTGATACTGGATATAACTTCCGCTATCTGTTAGATATTCTAGCCCAGATTAAAGGTGATGATGTCAGATTTAGCTTGTCTGGCAGCGCAGCTGCAACTGTTATTAACGATACATCTGATAACAGCGCTATTTACGTACTTATGCCAATGAGAATCTAAGTGAATAACGCTATCCCGTTAAATTTAAGGACAGATGTTGCTGAGGTTAGGTCTGCCATTAGGCGCCTGACCTTAGTTAATTTTCGTAACTATAAATATTTACGATTAAATACCGACAAACAATTTATTGTGTTAAGCGGTGAAAACGGCAGTGGCAAAACAAATATTTTAGAAGCTGTTTCATTTTTATCTCAGGGAAGAGGTTTACGTAACGCCCGCCTCTCAGAAATTAAAACATTTGATTTTTCAGCGAATCAGCAAAGAGCCCCTATTTTTATCAACAACAACGGCTGGGCTGTTTCGGCTTTACTTGAAAATGATGACGGAGAATTTTCTATCGGTACGTCCGTTGAAAGCTCTTTCAAAGAAATTACTTATAACGAGACAAAAGAAGTAGAACGGAGAATCGTTCAAGTAAACAACCAAAAACTGACCTCTCAAAATGATTTGGGGCAATTTTTATCTGTTATTTGGGTAACCCCGCAGATGGATAGAATCTTTCAAGGAGGTGCACAGCATCGGCGCTCATTTTTAGACCGAATCGTTTATGCTTTTGATACTGATCATGCCAGACGTGTTTCTACATATGACAATCTTTATAGACAATGGTTACAAATTTTAAAAAGCGGTAATATTAATAATGCATGGCTCTCAGCCTTAGAACAACAACTTGCAGAAACAGGGGTTGCAATAGCCGCCGCACGTTTGGAGCAAATTGCAAAATTAAACTCATTTATTGAAACAAATCCGGATGACATCTTCCCTGATGCTATGTTAGAACTTGATGGAACAATAGAAAAAATGCTAGAACAAAAACCGGCTATTTATGTTGAAGATTTCTATCGCGACTCTTTGTTTAATCAACGTCGTAATATATTATACAATGATAATGGCTCCGGTATTAATAAAACAGATTTAAAAGCTGTCTATAAAAAGAAAAACGTACCTGCGAATCTATGTTCAACCGGTGAGCAAAAATCACTCCTGCTTAATATTATTTTAGCACAAACTAAAAGTTTAGCTTCATCTAAAAATGTTTATCCGATTTTACTTTTGGACGAGATTACAGCTCATTTGGATGATATTAAGAGAGATGCTTTTCTTGCCAAAATAAAAAACTTGAATGTACAAAGTTGGCTAACATCCACGACCCTATTTGATTTTATGAGCATTAAAAGTGATGCACAATTTTTTGAAATTAAAAATAACAATGTAGATTCTGTATTCTTTTAAAATTCTATATCTTCCACGCGATAATTATATTTGGGATTTTTTATATTAACGGACACTATTCCAATGGTCATATTATAAACGTCTTGCGCTACATTGAATGGAATTGTTGCTGTCCAGCCTGCAATTGCGACAGGAAAAATAAGAGCAAGCCATATTTCACTAGATAATCCTTCCCTCAAAACAGCTCCTACAACAAATGGAGTCATTGCGGTACAAGCTAAAACCATACCTGTATTTCTTACGGTATTTATTGGAACAGATAACCAATACGCACTTTCATCTCCCGCCCAGAGTTCATCTGTTTTCTGAGTTATCAAGTTTACTTTCACATCTTTAAATCCAGCACGACGAAGATACAAAACCTTATTTTCCCTTACCCGAGGGACCCTGATTACAATTTCATCATCTCTTTGACGTAAAACCTTTACTTCTCTTTCATCAACATAAGCTTTCACATTCTGAGGTAGCTTTATTGACTTTATAGTTATATCTTCGTATGCATTAGGATAATACTGCGGTCTAATTGTTCCTTCGCAGCTACATAACAAAATCAGATAAAAAAATAACCGGATTATCTTCATCATTTAACCTAAAAGATAATCCCTCCGAACTATCGGAGGGATTATTTGCCTAAAATTGCTCAAATTCGTGTTTTAAATCCCTATCAAACATTGACCGAATCGTTTGCTTAACATCAGCGCCCTCATAAACGGCTTTATATAAAGCTTGGCAAATCGGCATATTGATATTTTCTTTATCTGCGATATTTTTAACAGCTTTTAATGTATAATATCCTTCGGCTAATTTACCAAAATCTTCGCCTTTGGCAAATAATTCACCAAACATACGGTTATGACTATGTTTTGAAAACAAGGTTGCTTCATAATCACCTAAATGAGATAAACCATATGCTGTCATCGGATTACCACCAAAGTGTTTAATAAACCGACCAACTTCAATGGGGGCACGAGCCATTAAAGCACCTTTCAAACCATACCATTCCAAACCGTCTAAAATACCTGCGGCAATTCCAATCACATTTTTCAAAGCGGCTCCTACCTGATTACCAATAAAGTCTGCGCCATAGTAGAATCTAATTAAATCACTTTGCAACATATGCACAACGCGCTCTTTTACAGCCTCTTCATCACTGTCAATTACCGCACAAGAGGGAACATTACGCATATAGTCCTGAACATGCCCCGGCCCGCCAAGAGTTGCAATATGTATCGGTTGCGTAATTTCCTCGCGCATAACCTCACTCAAAATTTTTGCAGCCGGCTCTTCCAACCCTTTCATTGCCAACAGGAATGTTTTCCCTGCAATATTATAACCATTCAACTCTTTGGCCAGCGAACGAAGATGCTGACTACCAATAGAAATAATTATCAAATCATTATCCAGAACATCCGCAATTTTTTCATACAAAAACATATTATCGCTTAATGTCAAATAAGGATTTTTACGTGTTTTTTTCAGTTCAATAAAATCCGGAGAATCCGGCTTACTGTATATCTTCACCCGATCCATATTACAATGATTTGCGGCATACCACGCCAAAAAAGTTCCCCAACGTCCACTGCCAATAACAGAAATTTCAGTCATTTCAGTTTTCCTTTTCATAAATATTATTTTATATAGGTAATCTATGTTGCATTTCTATTATTAGCAAACCATGTTTGCAAGAAATTAACAGGAGAACTTTAAAAATATGAGAAAAACTATATTAAATTTTCTTTTTAGTTCGCTGGCGTCCAATTATGGCATTTATATAATCAAATTTTACAAAAGATTTATACGCATAGTCCAGACTCTGTTTTTCATATCCATAAAAGACTTTATTTGCCAGCCCTTTGATAGCATCATCTATTTTCTTGAAAGCTTCATTATAATCTTTACTAAAATTATTTTTAGATTTTTTTTGCACCAAATCATGATAAGCTGCAATAACTTTCGCCGTTTCATCTGCCGAATTAGCATAACCTTTACGCTCAAACTCATGCATAATCTGCGCAGTGGTCTGGTAGAAGCATTTATTCATCAGAATATTTTTTTGCGTTTCATTTTTGCTGTCTATTATCATTGCAAGAACGTAAACCCCCAAAATACATGCCATATTGTATAGCACAGATATTTTATTTTTCAAGTGTTTTGTCATCCATAATTTTACATAAATAAAAAATATTGACTTTTTGAAAGATTAAATTTATAAATTCTGCTGTAACCGAGAGGCTATATTTATTTAGCCTTTAAATAATAATTAATTAACCGGAGATTTAATATGAAACGCACTTATCAACCAAGTAAATTGGTCAGAGCTCGTCGCCATGGTTTTCGTACTCGCATGGCAACAGCAGGCGGCCGCAAAGTTTTAGCTGCACGTCGCGCAAGAGGCCGTAAAAAACTTTCTGCCTAAGCTTTACTAGCATGGTAAAAATTTTTACTTTCAAAAAAAGAAAAGATTTTTTAAGAGTCGCCCAAAACTTTTATATTGCTACGCATAATATGGTTTTACAGGCGGCTCCTAGTTTATCTGATACTGATGATATTTGGGTTGGGTATACAGCCACAAAAAAGGTTGGTAATGCCGTTATTCGCAACAAAAGCAAACGCCGTTTACGAGCAATTTCTCGTGAAGTTTTAAAATCTTATGCAAAAAAAAATGTTGATTATGTTTTCATTGCACGTAATAGTACCGCCTCTTGCAGTTTTCAAGAATTGCAACGGGATACTGTTTATGCGATAAAAAAAATAAACAAAAATTTTACTCCCCAAGAAGATAAAAATTTAGAAATAAAGGCTCCATACGATGAAAAAAGCATATAGCGCTTTTCATCATTTTTTCAGAAATCTGATTATTCTTTTTATTAAATCATATAAAAGATTTATCTCTCCTTTATTACCGTGTGCCTGCCGTTTTCACCCCACTTGCTCAGAATACATGATTCAAGCTATCCTCTTACATGGAGTATGCAAAGGATGTTATTTAGGAATAAAACGCATTTTAAGATGTAACCCTTGGGGTGGTTCCGGTGATGACCCTGTTCCCACACCTTCAAATAAGCATTCCGACAATAAAGCGTAGAATTAAACGGCTATAACGCTTTACAACAAAGCTTTTTTATATTAAAGAACGAAGATATTGATTTATTAAAATTGTTTAGGAGAAATAAAAAAAATGAAAGATGAATTGCGCTCACTATCATTAGCCATTGTGTTATCTTTTATTGCCATTTATTCAGTTAATTACTTTTTTGGTCTTAATAAGAAAAGTACTGTTCAGAATCAAGTTACCCAAATTGAACAGGCTATTGAAAAACCTGATGCTCTTCCGGCCATGGATAGTGCTATCGCTAAAAATAAGTCAGTTGAAGAAATTCTCAATGAAGACAACAGAATTTCTTTTAGCAATTCGTCTATTAACGGCTCTATTCGCCTTAAAGGAGCCAGATTTGATAATTTATTGTTATCAAAGTATAATGTTTCACAAGATGAAAATAGTTCCAAAGTTGAGTTATTAAAGCCTCATTTTGCACAGAATCAATATTTTGCCGAGCTGGGGTGGCTTTCAACTGATAAATCATTACAATTACCGACTGCCCAAACCCTTTGGAACAGTAATGATACCAATTTGACACCAGAGCATCCGATTACGCTTTCTTGGCTGGGTGATAACGGTTTAAAAATTATTCGTAAAATCTCTGTTGATGATGCGTATCTTTTTACAATTCAGGATACGATTGAAAATAATACAGAAAACGATATAGACATCTTCCCCTATGCTCTTATCAGCAGGAATATAGACGGCATAACCGGACAACGAAGTGTTGTACATGAAGGTATTAGTGGTATTATTGACCAAACGCTCAAAGAATTTAAATATAATGATTTAAAGAAAGGTAGCAGTAAGAACTTTGAAACAAAAGGCGGATGGCTTGGTTTTTCTGACAGATATTGGTTTTCTGCACTTATTTTAGATAATAAAGCACATGCAACCGCAACTGTTAAAAATAAAGATGGTGAAAACTATCAAGTTGATTATCTCGGATCAAGACTTGTTATTCCACCTCACAAATCTGAAACCTATACGTATAGATTCTTTTCCGGTGCAAAAGAAATCAAACTGTTGGATAAATACAAAAAAGAAAACAATATTCCTAAGATTGATTTAGCGGTTGACTTCGGCTGGTATTATTTCTTAACTAAACCGTTCTTTTATATTTTAGACTTTTTATATGGATTTTTAGGCAACATGGGATGGGCTATATTGCTGTTTGCAGCTCTTTTGAGGTTTTGCATGTTTCCTATTGCAAACAAATCATATACAAGTATGGCAAAAATGAAAGCATTACAGCCTAAATTAAATGATATTCGGCAAAAATATGGCGACAACCAAATGCTTATCCAGCAAGCAACAATGGATATGTATAAAAAGGAAAAAATAAATCCGGCTTCCGGCTGCCTACCGCTGTTTATTCAGATTCCGATTTTCTTTTCTCTATACAAGGTATTGAATTTCTCAATTGAGATTAGACATGCCCCCTTTATCGGTTGGATTAAAGATCTTTCTGCGCCTGATCCATTAACAATATCGCAAATTCTTCACATTAGTATTCCCGGATTTATTGATATTGGTTTATGGCCTATCTTTATGGGATTTACGATGTGGATACAACAAAAACTTAATCCTGCTCCTGCGAATCAAGAACAAGCCAGAATGTTAGCATTAATGCCGGTATTCTTTACCTTTATGCTCGGGCATTTTGCAGCCGGATTAGTTATTTATTGGACTTTAAGTAATATTTTATCCATTATTCAACAAAAGGTTATTATGAAGAGAAATGGGGTAAAATAATGGAGAACACACCTGAAAATATATCATTAGAACGCTTGGAAAAAGGGCGGATACTTTTTAATAAAAAATGTGATTTTGTATTAAGTGTCGCTTCTCTTAAACAACTTCCTGCTGATGACCGTGTTGAAGTTGCCTTTGCAGGGCGTTCCAATGTGGGAAAATCCAGCTTGATAAATGCATTGTTTGGGCAACGTAAATTAGCAAAAACATCATCAACCCCTGGTCGTACGCAACAGTTAAATTATTTCAATCTTGATAATAATTTATATGTTGTTGATCTTCCCGGTTACGGTTTTGCCAAAGCTCCCAAAGATATTGTAAAAAAATGGCAACAGCTTATTAATACATATCTGGTCGGCAGAGCAAACTTACGTCGTGTTTTTTTATTGATTGATTCTAGGCATGGTATTAAAAAGATTGATGAAGAAATTATGGACATGTTAGATAATGCAGCTGTTACTTATCAAATTGTCCTAACTAAAATTGATAAAATAAGTGATAAAGAACTGCAAGCTGTTACAACCAAAACAGAAGAAATTATAAAAAAACACACGGCTGCGCATGTTAAAGTTTTAAAAACAAGTTCGGAAAAGAACCTTTATCTGGATGAATTAAAGGCAGAGGCCGCTGATTTACTTTAAGTTATTTCTGTAATGCCACGAATATTCCCATCTCTGACAATTTGAACAACGTGAAGTCGGCGACGCATTTCTGCTATTGTTTTTTCTACATCAATATGAGGTTGAGTACGCATAATACGCTTAACAAAAGCCTCATAAGCGGCAGTTGAACTTTCTGCGTGAATTGTTGCCAAGCAGTTATCATGTCCTGACCCCATTAGCTCCCAAATAGCGGCTGCATTACTCGTAGAAATCTCACCCCCGATAATGGCATCCGGTGTAAAACGCACAATTAAGTCAATCACTTTTGAGTAGTCCATATTATTTGTTTGCTCTGTACGTGATAAAACAATATGAACATGATTTGGCTGAGGAACATTTAACTCTCGTGTATCCTCTACTGTGATAACACGTTTATGAATATCTAAAATTTTTAATAAGTTATTTAATAAAGTCGTTTTACCAGTACCTGTACCACCACTTACTAAGATATGATCACCGCGGCGCAATGCCAGAAGAAGGCGTTCATAAGCATCTCCGGGATCTTTGATATTTTTTAAAGGATTTATTTCTTGCAAATCTTTACCTTGCTCCAAGCCATAATCCCCAAATCCATAAGCAACATCATCTGCATGCAGACGAATAGTTATTGCAATGCCACCAGCTGCCGCATCATCTAAATCATATTCAATATTCTTTCCTGCAACACCAGTAAAGCGGTGCCCTCCCGGAATACGTGCATACACCACAGGTGAACCATTAATCGGATCAAATTCCTGATCATTTAAATTTGCAATTATGTGTAGTAGATTCACTAAATATTCCCGCGTTAATTTCGGATCTTTATGATTAACCCAAGGGAATGCTCTTTTACCACGTAATCGCAACCATATATCCCCCGGATGATTAATAGCAACTTCTTCTATGTTTTCCTGCTCATACCAATAGGCAAGCGGCCTTAACACAGAACATAAAACCTGATCTTCCAGCTTTCCCATTGTTTTCTCCCAATTAATCCTTTCATATTGCTACTTTAACATAATTATTAATCTACGTCAAGCTATCCTCATATTTACGTATCTAGAATAACTCAATATCACCAGATAATTCATCTTCATCATAAGGTGTTGTGGTAACAGTTCCATCAGCAGCTGGTGGTGGTATAGCTCCAACTGTTTGTTGATTATTACTTTGTTGGTTTTGATTATTACTTCCTGCAAATGTCGTTGTTTGTCCTTGCTGTTGATTATTACTTCCTTGTACAACAGGTTGCTGATTGTTATTAATCTCTTCGTTAAGATCATTTCTTGCAAAGGCCTCTATTTTTTCAGTATCAGCCGTTGACTTTTCACCTTTCTCAACTTGTTTTGCGGTTCTTAACCACAGATCTTCCCGTGGATATATAATAATTCTCGTCCCAGCCGGAATAAATGTCACCGGTTCAATTTGAGATTTATTTTGTATTATTTCATCAAGTATCTCATTCATCTTTTCCATAAACTGTTGACGCGCATCTGACGCTGCTTGTTGCTTAGATGTCTCTACTTCTCCGGTAGCATCTTGATCGGCTGCCATCATATAAGTTATGGCAGATGTTGCAATTGATCCTAGCAATGGTACTGTGTACTTTTTAACTAGCTGTTCATCAACATAGCCCAATGCACCGCCACCACGACCTTGTGCATCGCCTGTTTGACTTCTTGATGAGTTTAAAATAAAGGCTATACCATCAGGGCGTATAATTCGTTGCCAAGTAATTTCAAGCTTTACACCTCCGCTTGTTCCATCAAAACGCCCTTCCGAATTCGATTCGTCATTATCACCCTCACCATCCAAACCGCCTAAAATTCTACTTCCGGCCGGGATGATGACATTTCTCCCGGTATCACCGTAAATATTACGTTCAACAATTGCAGTTACAGGAGCACTCCCTAAGGAAACAAGAGAACGAGCCAGTACCGCTGGGATAGGTTTATCTGCACCAATCATATTATCCATATTAACACGAAGTGTAGAAATTGATCTCTTTACTCCCTCCCAACTATCCTGCCAACCAGTATATGATGCAGCGTCAAAATTGCTTGAAATTGATTTTCCTGATAAAGATTGACGACGGCTGTTCTGTAACTGTGCTAAAATCTCGGCCCTTTTAGGATTGTAGCGCCCTCCCGGTCCTATTCCGCCACCGGGGCCAACATTGACGGCGTCATCGTTAGTATTATAAGGCGATGCTGTTACCCCATTCATAATTTCTTTCCACCAATTGCTATTAGCAGCCTTATTTTTCTCTTTCTTTTTATCTTGGGCTATACCTATAACTTCCCCTGTAATATTTCTAATTTGGCCATCTTCACCCTTAGCACCGATAACCTTACCGTTTTCATCAATAACTTCGTTATTGCTGTAAATATCTCCGATATACTTTCCTCCCGGTGTTACGGCAATACCGATAAGTTTATATTTTGAAGGTACCTCATTTATTGCCAATGAGGACTCATCGTCTATTAATCCAGTTTCTGTTGTATCTGAATTAATAGAATTATCATCATCTGGATTGTCAAACTCTATTATATCCTGAGAGACACGAATCGGCTCAACAGGCAAAGTTTCTTCACTCTTAGGAAGATGATAATATTGTAAAGGATCAGCAGATGCTATATATTTTTCCGAAGAATCTAATATCTCTCCATTCTCATTTAGCTTACCAACTACAACATTCTTATTATTAACTACATCACCATTGAACTTTAAATATCCGAGAATTTCATGATTATCATTACGGATATAATAATCCCTTGCTCCACGTGCAATTAGGTTTTGCTTTTTATCTAGCACAAAACCACGATAGATAGCTCCTTTAAGTTCTCCCATTATACTATATACATGTCCATTTTTTGCTATATATCCAACGGTTTTCCCTTCATCATCATAAACATATAAATCATATAGAGCAAATCCCTCTTCTCCATTTGCTTTAAGAACCAGACCATTATAATTTACCCGCCCCAAAACTTCTCCGTTATCTGATACGACATCTCCCTGATGATTGATGCGGCCTAAATAAGTATTATTATTATCAAATGCCACTTTATACCGAAATAACGTACCAATGCTTTTCCCTAGATCGGAATACACATTCTCATCAGCTCTAATTGTACCAATTTTCTTGCCTGTATTATCTATTATATTTCCTATAAAATCTGTACTTCCGATGATACGATTATCAAAATCCATAACGACCGTATTTGGAATAACCTGACCAATAATGTCATTTTGAGCGTTTCTAATCCTACCCTGTAAATCCTGACAACCCAAATTTTGATTTGCATAGTTCAAAACAGTTCCTATTGCGGTCTGTACGCCTAGAATTCTGCCACTAGTACTAATTACTATTCCAGGGTTAATAACCTGTCCGATTACTTCTTCCGTTTCATTAATCACTTGGTTATTCGCTAAAATCGTTCCTAACAAACCATCTTTGACCGTTCGGGCATCCCCATTGCTTGACACAACACCTTGGAATTGGCAAAGAGGAGAAACAACAGCACCAGGCAAAACAGTTGCACCGAACAGTGCGCCTAAATTGTCCAGAACATAACCGTCAGCACTTATTTTTCCTACCTGACTACCGGCGTTTGTCACTGTTCCATTAAATAAATTAGTTCCCAGATAGTCACCATTAATGCTAATACTTACAGATGAATTTCCAGCTTTTCCTTTCGCCACAACAGGACTACCACTAATTCCGACAACGCTATAATCCGGTAAAATCTTTGCATTCTGAACATTTTGGCTATCTATGATAAAATTGGAAAATGACGTATATCCGATACTCTTTCCTGCAAAATCCGTTACATAATCAGCAATTACAACATTACCCAAAGGTTGATTCTTTTCATCTAAGACAACACCACCACTTGTTAACTTTGCTACATTGCTCAGAGTTTCACTCTCAATTTTTCCTCTTTCTGAAACATAAGACAATATATTTCCTTCGGGAGAGATAATATTAGAAAACGGATATCCACGACCTGCCAAATTCTGATTTTCATCAAAAACATAACCGTATGGCGAAACTGTATAGATTTCATTATTCACCAAAAGTGATGAGGTTATTCCACTCACACCAATAAATTCGTTATTGTTATTATAATTGACATAGCCGGCTAGAAGTTTTCCTAATTGTCGCCCTTTGCGATCATACGCATTTTTATGTTGCATATAACCCAATTCTGTACCATCCAAAGATATAACTTTTCCGTTAATAGCAGCATTAGCACGAAGTTGTCCTAAATAATCAAACACCGGCCCCGCTACATTAACGATACCAATGACATCGCCTTTATCATTTATGATTTTTCCTGATGCACCAACTTTACCTATTATGTCGCGGGCTTTAACAACATTTCCATTTTCAGATAAACGCCCTAAATATTTTCCGTCAGGTGTATTTACAGTAGATGCTACATCTATTGTAAAACCAATTAATTCACGATCTTTATTAATGACACGGTTTCCATATACAGCATAACCGATAACATTCCCTTTATTTATCACAGAGCCGTCATAGCTTACAACTCCCAAATAATCACCATTGAAATTAAAAGCATAACCATTTTCCACCACATGTCCGACAATACTATTATCTGCATCATAAACAAATCCATTTGCATGAACGGCTCCTATTATCTTCTTTTCAAGATTAATTACCTTGCCGTCTGGGGTTACACTACCTATAAATTTTCCATTAGATGAAACAACCATTTTTGATGATATTAATCTACCAACCAAACTTATTTTGCGTTCGGTTCCGACAGGGGCATATACATACCCGGATGCGGTGACATATCCTACATTTTCACCAGATAGGTTATAAAATTTTCCATCTCCGGATATACGCCCGACAATTTTACCGTTATCATCATAAACAAGCCCGGGAGAAATAACCATACCCAGCACATCATAGTTATCACTAACAACCAATCCACTCGGCAAAGCTTTTCCGATAAGCTTATCATTAACAGATGTTACCGTTCCGTCATTATTAACCTTTCCAAGAATACTATTATCTACGGATATAACAACACCTTGCGGTACAATTCCTCCGATTAAAGAGTTATTTTCATCTATGGCAAAGCCATCCGCCGTAATATGACCGATTAGCTCATTATCAAAACTAATAATAGAACCATCGGGAATAATTTTTCCTAACATATTTCCATTAAAATCCAGTGCGCTAATATCGGCAGCGTTTACTTTTGCACTTAGGATTAAAATAAGAGAAAAGCTTAAAACAATATGTCTTAATAAAGATATTACAGCCTGCAAATCAGTTCCTCCGGTTTTGAGCGACTTCATCCAGAACATAGCCGGAAACTTTGTTTCTCATATCAACATATGACCCATTACTTTTAAGATAGCCGATTTTTCCATTGGTTAAATTCAAAACACTGCCATCCGGGGCCAAGCGACCGACATATTTTCCATCATTTCCTAGTATATTAGCACCAATTTGATAGGTATGTCCTATAATTTTTCCATTGTTATCTACAACTAAATTAGCAGAAATAACTTTTCCAATGACTGTATGTTCAAAATTAAGCATTTTTCCGTCTGCATTTACAAAACCGGCAACTTTATCTTTTTCATTAATGACAATTCCGCCATCTACAACTTCTCCAATTAAAACGCCTTTATCATTTACGGCTTGTCCAGAACTTAAAATACGTCCTATTCCTTTATTATTTGTTGAAATAATAGTTCCATCTGGCATAACCTGTCCAATAACACGGCCAGAATAATTAATAACGGTTCCATGTTTTAGAATACTATAATTTTTATTTGAGGTACCACCTGGGAGAACTGTTGTCATGACATTGTCATTAATATCTATAACATCACCCAATGCATTCACATATCCTTGAACATTTCCTAAGACATCAACAACCATATCTTCGCTGATAACCTCACCCATAATTTTTTTATTTATATCCAAAATATGTCCATCTGCACTTACCAAGCCAACAATATTTCCATCCACATCTATTACTTTTCCGCTTTTAGAAACATACCCCAAATAAGACCCATCATAGCCAATTGCTGCACCTGTCTTAACAACACCACCTGAATATTCTCCTTTATCATTAAACATCCGCCCTTTACCATCTATACGTCCCAGAACTTTTCCAAGAAGATTTATTACTTGTGCATTATCGTTTACAAAACCAATATAATCTCCATAAAAGTTAACAACATTTCCCTTAGAAAGTAAACTTAATGGTCTTCCGGAAGAAAATGAATTTCCATTATATGTAAACTTATCTACTGCAATACCTTTGCTGTTATAGATAAAACCATCTGCAAATGCATGTCCTGCAATTTTTCCATCAGCATCTACGACAATGTTTTTCTCAGGAAGGATTACTCCTTTTATTTTTTTCTTTTTATCAACGATAAATTTATTCATTAAGATTTTTGTATCAGGAATCGTTTCCGAACTTTCATACTGATAACTTGACAAATTATTAATGAATTTTCCATCAGTAGTAAAGGCTTGTGTTTTATCCATTAATTTTCCGATAACGAATCCATCTCTGTTTAAAATTTCTCCTTCAAAATTCGCACAGCCAATAATATTTTTACCATTTTTTATAGTACCATCCGGCGCAAGGACACCCATAAGTTCACCATTATAATACAGCGCGTAACTTGGTTCGTATACTTTTCCAATTAATTGCCCTTCACTATTTAAAACGCCACCATCCGGATTTACACAACCAATATACTCTCCTTTATCATTGTGAGCATATCCCTCGTACCCAACCTTACCGATAAGATTGCACTTTTCGTCTCGTACCCAGCCTATTTTGACAACATCTCCACTGTAATTTCCATCTGCATCAACAATACTCCGGTCAAACAGCATTCTGTATCCTGTGTCTTTACCTGATTTTTTAACACGTCCGTCTCTATCTACATATCCGTAATGTATGCAGCCCCAACCAACTGCTTGCCCTCCAATAACCGCTTTACCTATAATATTTTGATTTTCAGCACTACGGATTAGTGAATTCGGTAGAACTTTACCGATTATTTCTTCTTTGTTGTTTAATACTTCACCCCGATTATTGATTGTACCTAAACTGTATCCATTTGGAGAAATTGCTATCATGTCTTTCTTTATAACTGCGCCGATTTTTACACCACGAGAAGAAATGACATTCCCATCTTCATCCATATAGCCAATAACAATATTATCTAATCCATATACTTTTCCATCTTTACCTACATAACCAATAATATTGCCTTTTTCATCTACAACCAAATTAGAATAATCACCAATAACACCAACAATATTTCCATTAGCATCTACGGTAAATTCCATATTATCTCCCACACGTCCGATAATATTTCCGTTAGCATCTACTATTGTTCCATCAGCTTGTACCGTTCCGAGAATGTTTCCATTAAAGTCGCGAGGAATGCCATTTTCATCTATGTAGCCAATAACATTACCGTCTTTATCTAAAACAGCCTGCCGTTTTACTACATTCAAATCAGCATTGCCTTTTGAGGATACTCTGCCAATTATTTCCCCGTTACTGCTATAAACGGTTCCATCTTCGGCGACAAAACCAATAACCTTTCCATCTTTGCCAATCACTAAACCATTTTCATCAATATAACCAATAACATTACCATTTTCGTCTACGGCAACTTTAACAAAATCTCCGGCACGGCCAATAATATTGCCGTTTAAATCATGAATCATACCATCTTCGCCAAGATAACCTATCAGATTTCCTTCAAAATCGTGCACCGTTCCGTCGTCATCAATATAACCGATGATATTACCGTCTTTATCATACGCTAACCGCTTGCTAATACTTGCTTTTCCTAGGATTTCATCAGTAACACAATAGACATTACCGCTATCATCAACAAAGCCTAAAAGCTCTTCATCTTCTTTATATATTTTTCCGTCTACGCCAATATAGCCAATTATATTTCCGCTGTCATCAAAGGCAAATTCAACTGTTCTTCCAATTTTACCGATAACCCGATCGTAATTATCTTTAATTGAACCATCCTCCCCGACAGTTCCTAATACTTTTCCCGCAAAATTATAAACTGTTTTATTGTCACCAATATATCCATTTGTTTTTCCGTTTAAATTATAAGTTACCTTTCCTTTTTTAGCTACACTGGCAATTACTTTGCCACTATTAGCAAAAATATTTCCAAAATCATCAGAAAAACCGACCACTTTATTATTGATAAAATCGCGTATTAATCCCTCATCATCTACAAATCCCATAACATTTCCGTCTAATGAAAATGCTAATGTTTTGTCTCTCTTAATTGGATTTTCTATATCAATAGAAATACCGTTTGTGTCAATAATTTTGCCATGTTCATCTACATATCCGACGGCCTTGTCACCTTTGTAGACAACCGTTGCCAATTGGCAAGCTTTGCATAGTAACTCCCCGGAAGCAATCACCCGCCCCGAATCATCAACATAACCTATAATTTTATCATCTTTATCATATGCATATTTATTTTCTTTGGTATACCCTATTACCTCTTTCCCCCGATTATAGAGTGTTTTACCATCTTGATCCAATTGACCAATAATATTTTGTTTAACGGAAATAACATCCCCTTGGTTATTTAATAACCCCAACACATTGTTATTCTCTCCCAATAAAAAGCCATTAGATTCAATGTAGCCAACAACTTTATTATTTTTATCAAACACAATATCCGCAGACATTCCCAGTTTTCCTATTAAGATTCCTTTGGTATCTACAATATTTTCTTTTTCACTTTTACCGATAATGTTATTTTTAAAACTGACAGCCTGCCCTTTTGCATCTAAATAACCCAATAAATCTCCGTTTTTGGAATAAACCAAACGTTTTTTAACGCAAGTTTTTCCAATAATTTGTTTATCTACGGCAACGACATCTCCACGCTCATTAATAAATCCGATAATCTCGTTTGTCTGATCTGTAATAAAATTGCCTCTGGGAATATAACCAATCAGGACACCGGCTTTATTCACCGCCATTTTCTTTACTTCACCAGATTTTCCAATAGTTCTGCTTTTTTTATCTACAATGCTTTTATCTGCAAGCATTTTCCCAAGAACATTATCCTTAAAATCTTTCACAACTCCGTCTGAGCCGACATATCCCAAAACATTATTGTTATCATCTAAGGCCAAAGCACGCAGCACACCGATTTCGCCAATAATTCTCCCGCAAGATGCTCTGATATTTCCGTCTTTATCTACAACCCCGATTATATTTCCATTTTCATCTATCACACGACCTTTCTCATCTATATAACCAATGACTTCGCCCTTATCATTAAGAGCAAGTTCTCTCATTTCTCCGGCTTTACCTATAATTCTGCCGTCCTTATCTACTATATTGCCATTTTCATCTAAGTGACCAATGATGTTTCCTTTAAAGTCTTTAACAGTTCCATCTGCTTCAATATACCCGATTACATTGCCATCTTTATCATAAGCGAGCCGACGTGACATACCTGCTTTACCAATAACTTTTCCATCAGTCCCTATAATATTACCGTTCTTATCTACATATCCTAAAAGTTTCCCGTCTTTTCCGATAACACGTCCTTTATCATCTATGTACCCCATTACATTACCATTTTTATCAAATGCTAATGCGACATATTCGCCGGCCTTACCAATAATATTGCCGTCTTTATCTATTATATTACCATCTTTATCTACTTTACCGATAATATTACCGTCAAAATCTATGACATTCCCATTCTCATCAATATACCCTATAACTTTTCCATCTTTTCCGATAGCCAGACGTCGTTTGCTCGCATCGCCATTATCTTTAAGCAATTTTCGTATATTACCGTTTTCATCTACAACGCCAATCTGATTGCCATTTTGATCAAACACACGTCCATCTTTATCTATGTAACCAATAACATTACCATCTTTGTCCAAAGCTAATTTAGCATACGCACCGGCTTTACCTATAATATTTCCATTTTCATCAATGATATTACCGTCTTTATCTACTTTACCGATAATATCTCCATTAAAATCTCTAACAATCCCATCTTTATCTACATACCCTATAAGATTGCCGTCTTTATCATAAGCCAAACGACGGCTTGCACCAACTTTGCCGATAATTTCACTCTCCTCATCATCGGGTTCTAATTTAACAACATTACCATTTTCATCTATATAACCGATAACATTGCCGTCTGCATCGTACACCAAACGACGACTTTCACCATTTGCTCCTACTTTTTCATCAGATAAACGATATACATTACCATTTTCATCTATATAACCGATAACATTGCCATCTTTATCTACGACACTATTATCAGGCATGACAACGCCTAAAACATTACCATTTTCATCTGTTACAATCTGCCCTGCGGAAGTTACCCATCCAATCACATTACCATTTTCATCTACAACTTCCCCATTCGCATTAAGCTTTCCGATGACCTTAGTAGGATCATTAATATCTACAACAGTTCCATCAGCAAGAACACGTCCAATAATTTTGCCATTTTTATCGTATACAAAACCAGCATCAACTGCTCTACCGATAATTTCCCCTTTTTCATTTACAATTGTTCCATCGGGAAGTACCTTACCAATGACTTCACCGTGTAAATCAACGACTGTGCCATCCGGACGTACGATCCCAATTAAATTACCATCTTTATCATAAGCTAAACGCATATTTTGAGCAACACCAATAATATTGCCCTCAGCATCCACGATAAGACCATTTTCATTAACTCTACCAATGATATTACCATTTTTATCATGGACGTTACCATTTTCGTCTATGTATCCGATAATCTCACCATTTGGTCCTATTGCCAAACGATGTGCGCCGAATCCCGAACTATCTAGCGAACACCCCATTCCACCATCACACATCTGCTGGTTATCTTCGGGGTAAACTGCGCTCCCTCTAATACTAACTTCTTCTGACTTCGCGCTATTTCTATCTAACCTTGTTTCATACCAAGTTATTTTGAAGTTATTTTGAACATTCCCCGGTAAGTGCGGCACCCAACTAATCTGGATATTACAAGTTTCATCCCCTCTTAAATCACGATTACGACATTTATCGCGAAACTCAAACCCATCCTCAGTTTCTTCCACTAATTCTACTTTTTCAATATGGATACTTTCACTTCCATCTGTTCCGATTGTTAAAATACTCTGATTTTGTGTATCAACTCCCAATACAAACTTATGCATATTTATCTGTTCTGGTGTTATTTTTATTGCCTTTTTCTTTTCAACACCCAATGCATCTTCCGTATCTATAAATAGAGTATCCGTATCTTCTTCTATATCCGGTAAAATATTTTGATTTTCTAAAAATTCCGGTACACCCTGATCCGGATTATATATTTCCTCATCCGAAGAAATAGCCAATAGGCCAATTAAAAAAAGCACAAGGAATATTGCACCGATAATAAGGATTATCCTTCTAGTTTTCTTCTCATATTCTTCAAAACGAGTATTTTCGCTCATTGTATCCTAACCACACTACAAAAAATTCCATTACGCCCCAGCTGACTACAAATATTATCTCCATCATGTAATGATTTTACCGGGCCGACACGAAGATGAAACACCTCTTTTCCTTGACCATCAGCAGGCGTATCAACAGAATAAAAAGCTTGATACTTCCCGAGAGCAGCGGAATAACGCTTAGATATATCATTCCATAATTTCTCTAAATTATTCACGTTCTCGTCAGTCCCTAACTCAATAGAAATATTACCGCTTGTGCTATTATCAAAAGCCGCACCGCTACGGAACTCTTTTAGCAGAGCTTCTGTTTCCCTGTTCATTTGCGTATTTTGCCTATTTATAGTATCAGAGGCTGCAATTAAAACCGGACTGGAATTGTTTGATGAATTTCCCATTTGCACTTTCTGCGCTGCATTTTCTGCATTTGCAGAACCGACGGCTTTCATGTTATTGTCTATGGTACTTTCTTTATCAGCTTGAAAGACAACTCCCGTTGTAACAGCCTGGTTATTATAGTCAGGAACCACCATCTCTGCATTTCCCGCCTTAATATCGTACTGCCCTGTCAAATCAGGCGTATTTCTCTGCGAATTAATAATTGTCTTCGCTTTGGGTAATGTATTTATTCCGGCAATATCATTTGGATTAAACACAGCATTTCCCTGATTTATTTTTGCAGTCTGCATTTTATGTGCATTTGTATCGCCACCCGTCGGATCCACAAAGAAACTATCGTTAAAGAAATCCTCGGCATCTTCATTTTGAAGCGGCGCAGAATTGTACACATCTTCTATAACATTTCCGTCATCACTCTCAATATCTTCTTTCGCTTTTGATGGATTTGAAGCATATCCAGACTGCAAATCCCAATCATTTGTTTTAGCATAAACAGCATTTTCCAAACCATCAGAATCAGCACGGCGCAATTTCAAGCAGACAATCCGTTTACCACTACGCAAAACCATATCCCCCATTCCCTCAACAATAATTAAGCGATTATTAGGGCCAGCGGCACGGAAACCAACAGGTGTTTCCGAACGTTCTACGATTAAAGTTACTATTGGACGTTGCACTGCGGTTAAAGCCTTTTCCCCTAAATCAATATAAGTAAAGATGTTATCTCTCCACACACGCTCTGGTGCAATAATAATATCATCCGGATTTGGCACATAAACTTCTATATCAAAACGGAATTTCGTCGGATCCACCGGAATTTTTTCTATCCAGTCTTCCTTTTGCAAATTTCTGGTAAATGTAGAATCTGCACCCGTCCCATCAGAAGAATAAGCACCGGCATTAATATGTCCACCGCCAGCGCCGGAGCTGATAACTGCCGAGCCGTTTGCATTTTGTTTTTTGTTAACAACTTCTATATCAATAATAGCATTAGTAATACGATCAGTATTAACAGTTTCACTCTGAACATAAAAAACATATTTATTACCGGAACGTCCAAAAACAATCATATTTGTATCCACACCAACAAATTGCGATGTTTCCGGATAAACCATTAAACTTGACGGCCCCTGTATCTCTGCATTAAAAGATTGTCCATCACCAAGATAGACATTTTCCACAACCTCCCAATTGGGAAAGTTAATCAGCGTATACATGCCTTCGCGTATTCTCACAGGCAAAACCAGCTCCGGCGTCCAATAATATTTAGTGTACCCAGGACGCGACTGTCCTTCTCCCATATGCCGAATCGGATCTTTCCAGGCGCTTTGCATCATCCCTAGTGAACCACCACCCAAATAATTCAGATTTGTTGCGGCATAATTCCCTTGCGCCTGATCTGCATTCTGGTCTAAGGTTCCCTTTGTAACCTGAGCGCTTGCAGAGCAGCACACCCCAACCAACAAAACTATTGCAGATATTTTCTTCAACCACTTAATCATAATGCAAATCCTAGTTTTAAATTTTACTTTTTTGTACCTGTTGTAGTTGTATATGCCGTCACAGTAAATCCCAGAGGATTTTTTAACCGCTCACCAAACCTAACACGCTTAGCCCGATACATAATTCTGACATTGGCTCGCAACTCACTTATGCGCGGCGTTTCATACTCAGGGGCCATATCCTCCACTCTAAAATCTACTTGCCACCATATTTGTCCATTTTTACCACCAACATCTGTGACCGATTTAATTTTAATATTACGTGATAGATTATGTTGACGAATAAGTTCAATTGCGCTATCCGCAAAATCTTGACGAAATTTTTTATAAACATTATCCGAAGACATTTCTTGCAAATTGCTCCCTGGCCCCCAGCGTCTTTCCATTTCATCAACATCATTTACAAATGTATTACGCAGCAGCACATACTCACGCACAAAAAGCTCTGTCAGATATTTATAATCATAAATTTTTTGTACCGGCTCAACTTTATAAATCTGCTGATCTTTATCCGCAAAACTAAACAAATACGGCTCAACTCTGTACAGAGGAATCGTTGTCATAATTACATATGTTAAAATAAAATTGCAACAAAGACTTACTGCAAAGACAATTGCGAATGCGCGTGCCGTCCACAGATATCTTTTTTCTGTTGCATTTTCCACAACAACATCAGCCGAACGTTTTTTCTGCGCCATCGGCCTCGGACGAGGCATTGGTCGCCCACCTCCCCCTTCAAGCAATAGTTTTTTTGTATTTTCCGACGATATCTGTTCTGTCATATATTTTCTCTTATCAGCTTAATGCTTTAAACCAATCAGGCAATGTTTTAGGGAGTTCTACCTCTATACATGCACACGGAGATAGTTTCAACTCATACACATCTTTACCGATCCCCACGGGCTCAGGTTCATAATAACTTCCTAAAAAATTACATGCAGCCAAGACAAACACGACTAAAAACAAAATAACTGCTTTATACATAGCTTTCCCTCTTTTTAAACTAATCCTCTACTATAATTAAAACTTTTAATTTTAAAAGTCTAACGAGAAAACAAAATGCGCCCACTTATCAACAGGCTAAATTGTATTATGATATTATTGCATATAAATGATTAATATTATTTTAAAGGATAATTTCACTTTGAGAATAGCTGACAACAACAAATCCTAACGGATTGATTAAACGCCGATACGCTGTTCTACGATTAGGATCAATTAGCGCACGAACGTTAGCTGTCCAATAACGCTCTATGATTATTGGTTCAACACTTTTAGCACTACCAAACCCCTCGTTTTTGAATGAAAAATCATAAGTTTTAAAATCAACTTTCCAAACAGAACTTTGCTCTCCACCCGTGCGCCCGACAGATAGAATCTCAACTGATCGGCTGGCATTTAATTTTACTAACTCAGCAGTCATTTTGGGATAAACTTCGGCAAAATCCTGATAAATTTTATACGTTGAAAGATACGATACCAGCCCCCCCCAAAGCCAACGTTTGCGCATTTCTGCCTCGTCTTTTAGAAAAGTATTGCGTAATTCAACATACTGCTTAATAAAATTAACCATCACTTTTTCACGTGATTCCATTCTATGATTGATGTGTTCCCGCCTTACGACTGATTGCGAATCTGACAGCTCTACAAAAATTTGCGGATCAATCATAATTTCAGGAACAAGCTTTAATATAGCCAGTGTTGCTGCAACGTTATAGAGTAATGCTCCAACAGCCAATAGAGCCATAAGTCTGCTGATCCACTTATAGTATATCATTTTGGCTCGGCGAACTTCTACGACATCCTCTGTAATAAATGCCGGTGTATCATTTGTTCTATTTTTATCTGTAATGCGAAGAACTTTCTGATTTTCAAGCTCTGCCATGTTTGTTTAACCTCCGACTAATATAATGGACAATATGCAGCAGATTGTGTCTGATTTTCCATAGACTTTAATCCCTCTTCGGCTTTTTCAATTACTATCGTACGATTTGATTGAGCCTCTTTTATCTTATCCTCAAAATCAGAAGAATTCGTATTCGGTAATATTTCAGTATATTCCTTGTTATCTTTTTCCATAGCCTGAATCAGATTGTTAATTTCTTCCCATTGCTCTTTTACAACCAGAGGCGCTTCTTCAACCTTACCGATTGTCCCTGCTTTCTCATTCAGCTTATCTTTGGCCAAAGATAACCTCGTATCTTTTACGTTATCCAGTTTACAGAATATCTGACCGTAGTATGTATCATCGGTAATATTTTGACAATCTACATCATAATCATTATCATCTACTGATGTTGCCAAACCTTTATTCATAAGGATATTAGCGCAATCATCCTCTGGTAAGTCTCCTGAATTAGCGAATCTCTTTTCTGTAATTTTGTCTCCGTCCAAATATATGCCGACTTCGTGAATTTGCATACAGAGACTCTCTATTCTTTTTTCAAGGTCTGTCTTGTTTTGCTCTAACGCTTTTTTCGCTTTATCTTCTTCAATTGTAGCCTTTAAGAATGATCCCATGACATTCCGCTTAAATGAAGCACGTTCAGCCTTTTGCCTTGTTATATCATTTTTCAGCTTATTTGTATCGTCAGCTTGCAAATATTTCTGAATTTCTTCCTGTACCGGATTATATGCTAAGTCCTCTTTAAGCAGTTGTCCCAGCTCGCTGTACTTTTCATACATTGGTTTTGCCGAAACTTTCTTCAAATCCTGTGTATCTTTAATATCATTGATGCCATGGTCAGCAAGTAAGTGACATAATTGACCTGATTTACCATTACACGCATTACCAATTCTTGTTGAAACTTCTTTACATCTTGGAAGTACTACCCCTGTCGGTGCAGCATTGCGTTTCATAAATTCCATATTTGTGACCTTATTGCCATCACTATCAATATCAATAATCATATTATTATCGGTTTTACATGGGTAAATTCCAGCACGACTGATAATTGTCTGATAATGTTTCGGACTAGCCTCCGGAACAGCCATATTGGATATTAGATTCTTAACTAATTTATTGATATTTTCCCGTGCAAATGAACGCTCTACAAAAGTCTGTTGATATCGGCGATCACCACGCATGTTCGGGCTGGCAAGTAAATGTAACCAGACTTCCGGCAGATACTCTTCTTCGCAAATATTATTTTCATCGCAATATTTACCATTCAACAGATGTGATAATACAGGTTTTCCACCAACTTGCGGAATATCATTGTACTCTTCTGTACTAAAATAGAATACTTCACGCAATGGGGGTAATCCTATCATTGGTGATTTCGGTGGCATAAAATCACGACCGGCGTTTTTATCATCATCAGTTATCCCCTGATACGTATTACCGCGTGCAGGCAGTCCTACAAAATATACCGAATCGTAAATTTTTTCGTCTGGAATATCTGGTTCAGCTTCTAACATCTCTATTAATTCGTCTTTTGTCGGAATACCAAATATTGCAGATAAATCAGTTATCCCTGCTTCAAGTGTTTCCGGTTGAGATGGTTTACGCAGATTTTCCAGCAACGCAAGGTGTTTTTCTCTCAATTCATTATATTTTGATGAATTATAAATATCTGAACTTGGTGCTTCATTAGGATCTATTCCACTCAACGAATATTGATCCGTATGTTCTTTGATTTTTTCTTTTGCTGCTTTAATTTCTTCTGCTGCGGCATTATCAGAGTCTGTGATAATGTTCTCAATTTTTGGCGCTGCCAAATTAATTAACGTATCTTTGACTGTGTCAATTAATGTGTTCATTTGAATATTGCCAGCGGCTAATTTCACTGCGGTAGCGGCAAAAGTATTATCCACATAAAAGTTTGTCGGGACACCCAAATTGCTGAATAAAGTTGTCATATTTGCTTTATTTGCTACCGAGAAAAATGTATCATTCAAACCTTTTTTAATTGCCTTATCCAGACTTCCTTCATAATAAATAACTTTTTGCAATGTCGTTGCAACATTTTCAGATGTTAATCTTTCGTTGTCTTTGCCATTCTTTTTACAGCCGAGTCCTAATGGTTTTGGTTTGTAACAGATTTCTTTTTGTTTTGTTTTCATACGATATGAGTTTGCATGCCCCTCTTTATCTTCCATAAAGTTTTCAAAGATATCATTTGCATCCTCAATATTCGCCTGCATGTCTTTTGCCTTAATGATATACTCACCGGCAAAGTTATTTGTTTCTTCTTGAATCTGTTTTTCCAGCTTTTCTATATCTTCTTTATAGCCATCCAAACGACTTTGATAAGATTTTATCTTGATCTCTTCCTTTTTCATGCCATTTTCAGCACCGGCTAACTGCATATACAGCTTGGTGTCATCCGGTGTATTTTTAATATATGCTGAGCACTCTGTTTTTTTACCGTTAATACAGTTTTCTTCATCATCAAGTAAAGCTAATTTTTGATCAATAACTTTTTTATCAATATTAGATGTATCTAATTGTTTCTTACGTGTATTGAACTCCGCTTTTTCCATACTGATTGTTTTTAAACGCTCATTAGCTCGGCTGAGCTCGTCATTAAATTTGTTTTTTTCTATCCGTGCTTTATCTATATCTTTATTAATATTTACCAACGCGCTTTTTTGTGCCGTTAATCTTTGTTTCAAAGTATCAACATTTGTTACTTTTTGCGTAATCCACTGCAATAATTTCAGCTCTTCGTCCTTTCTTGTTTGGATAACATCAACAAAATAGTTCTTAGCAGTTATTCGTTTTTCGTGGTTAGCAAAAGTATTACTATCAGCACCTAAAACTGCCGGATAAAAATTCTTAACCAAGCAACTCGGCGTAACACAGAAATTACTGTTATTTATTTTATTTTCCATATCAGCCAAAGACATTGCTTCATTTTTATATGTACAACTATCATTCGTGGAAACTTTTTGGGATTCAATCTTCGGATAACCTGGCATTAACTCCTTTTTACCGTTTTTTATAACATATCTTTTCGTCACAATATTTCCGTTTGATACTTCAACCGTACAATTTGATGATGAATATCCTGAGCAATATTTTTGGCGTGCAGATGCCATTGCTTTATCCAGACTTTGGCAAAGTGAAATATGTTTCACCAATGATGCCATACCCACAGAATCCGGCATATCGTCATTGTCTGCTTTAACTGTACCAATATCATAAGATAATTTTCCAATATCTGCACTGTCTATAATTAACCGCATATTACGATATTTTTGGCGTAAATATTCTGTCTGCAAGACTTTCTGATCATTCCACAAATCAAACTGAATTCCATAGTCACTCATAGACTTCATTACACCATCGCGCCCAATATCCCACGTTAATTCTGCTTGTCGCCTACCCTCTTGTTGTATCGTCTCACTATCTGCACCATTAACGAATCCATCTGTATCTTTCCAATTAGTCGCAACGGTATCTTTATCCACATTCTGAGCTTCTGAGGCATCTTGTGTCACCATTTCTACACCACAAGCAAAATATTTTGTTCCATTATCTTCGCAGGGCTCTTGGCTTTCATCTATGCTGTATCCTGTCGGGCAAACTTCATAGTAGCCGTCACATTTAGAACTTGTACCAATTGTAACCTGTGTTGACTTTCTATTATATGTATCAATCAACCAGCCCGACAAACCTTCGCGTTTATCATATTGATTACGCAGATCATCGGTTATTCCGTTGGCACCATACCAAGTAATGTTACCCCCTGTATTTTGAGGAAGGTGTCTGTTTAAGAAACTTATGGCGCAATTATCGCTTTCTTTTAATACATCAAAGGCCTTTTCATGTATTTTTTTGAGCATAAGATATTGACGATATTGAGTTTTATATTCATGAAAACTGCTTTTTAGATTATGTAATCCGACGATCCGGTTAACCTCGGCATCTATATATTGAAGATCTTTTAAAACGGAGGTATCTTTTACGCTTTCAAGATCTGCTACATCATCATTAATCTGCGGGCAATTTCCTTTGGCATTTCCTTTACATTTATTTGAATATTTTGTTTTACTGATTAGTGAAACAGCATGGGTATTATCGTGCGAATTGTTGTATGCAAAACGCAGGCCATTATCTAAATATTTTGCGGCATTACTTTCATTGCTACCCTCATCTGATACCGGACTTGCCACATCTATTTGCTGTGCCGCACGGAAAATTGCTTCGGTTGCTGTTAAATCTTCTACAATACGTAATATTCTGTCATATATAGTCGTTACAATATATGCATTCATTGCAACACCTAACTGACCATTATCACCTTCTTGCGGCACCTCTGCTCCTTCTTCGGACGTCGTTGGTTTTGTAACCTGCATCCCAAAGAATTGACATTCATCTCCTTCTTTTTTTCCCTGTATGCACAGGTCTAAGCGCGTAAGTGTTTCATCAATTTTATCAAGATAATCTTCGGTATATCGTCCTGTTACGTATGTATTTACAACAGTATCTTGTTTATATTCTTTTGCTTTATGTCTATATGCTGTTTTAAGTACATCATATTTAGTTCCATTTCCATCTTCGGCGGCCGGATATGTAAAAAATAAGGCGTAGTACATGTCCTGATAGTCTTGTTCATTAGTACTTCCTTTGTCAACAGATACTCCTCCGGCATTAAATCCTGCAAATTCCCCCAACCCGGGAACTTTTAGTTTTTCGCCTTTATCGGCCGAAGATTCTTTAATTCCCAATCCTTCTGCAAAACCAGCAAAGCCCTTTAAATTCTGTAAATTAAAAGTTTTAATCTGTGAAAGATTGGTTTGCACCCAGTTATTTACATCTTGTCCATACGCGAACATCTTATTAACATTTGTTAACGGGTCATTAACAGGTTCTCCCGGCATCGGAGGAAAAAGGCCGAATGCAGACACTGTTTTAACACTGGCACTAAGCAATAATCCGCTTATGGCAATGCACTTAATTATTTTTGAAATATTTATCATTACGGCCTCCATTCTGTATTTTCATCTTTTACATTAAGCAACCTCTGATTTACGTCTGGCTTATTTCCGCGTTTTACTAACTCGTCTTTGTATTTTTCTGTTAACTCATAGTGTTGCATATCAAATTTACCATAATTGATTGTATTAGGACTATCATTATCCCGCTCCAACTGAATAGGTAAAGTATATAATTCATGTGCTGCCATGTATTGCAGTTTTGCACTTAACAATTTAGCATACAGCAACAACGCTCTGGCATTTTCTATTCTGGTTTGAGCAAAGGCATTTATTGCTGCTGTTTCTCCACTCTCTGTCTTTGTATTTTCATACATTTGTTTAACTGCATGACTTCGTACCGGAACTTCTCTTCTGGCTGATGCGCTTACTTGCAAAAGGTGTATTGCTGTATTGGCCCTTAGCCATTTGCGTTGTATTTCTACTGTTTCTGATTGAGTGTTTGTTTTCAATACATCTACTTTGCTTCCTGCTTCGCTCAATAAATTGCTTTCAGGATCATCAAAATATTTCTTATAAAATTCTTTAAACTCATCCTCAGTTGGTAGTTTTGCATCTATCTCTTCCCAAGTCGTTTTTTGACTTTCATCCTGTACCGGTGTCTCATCTATGACAGCTTGTTCACTGGCCTCAGCTCTTTTTTTCAGTTCTACATATTTGGGATCTGCATCTGTTCCTGCTTTTAATTTTTGTTCCTCCAACATGCCAACCATCTCTTGTTGCTCTTTTACTTTAATGTTCAACTCATCTGCTGTATTGCAAATATTTGTCAGATTACTCACAGCTTTGGAATATTCATCAAAAGCTGCCTCTTCTTTTCCAACTTGTCCCTTAACCGCTTCATAAGCTTGTTTTTTTGTTGATGCATTGATTATGGCACTTTCACACAACTTCCCATAGGTAATTGCCTCATCCTTTTCTTTTTCTAATTGAGCCTTAGCTATATCATATTTTTTGTTATATAAAGTTTGCACACTTTCTTGATATGCATCTCTGTCGGCTATTTTTATATCAACATTTTTTTGTTTTGTACTATCTTCCACCGGTTCAAAAGGAGACTTCCCATCTTTATTCAGTGCATTTTTTACAAAGTCCGTTAAATAACCTTTTACGGTATCTATTACGAAGCCTTGTCCATGCATTAGAGCATCTTGCATTACCTGCTGTATACTCTTCCCCCCCGAATCCAGCAAAACCTGTGCCCATTCCGCTGTTTTTCCAGTGAATTCAGTTCCATCAATAACTATTGTCGCTGCGGCCGGCTTGATATTCCATACAGTTATAAAAAGAGCAACAATTATAGAATAAAATTTCTTTTTCATTATATCCCCCTACTCTTCATCGTCTATGCTTCGCGTATGCTGTGTTAAACCGGCAACGCCTGCACCGCTATTCATGTATGCGCGCATTTCCAAAATACGGGATATTCGGTAATTACTTGTCATTTCCACCTCAGCACGTGCTTTCAATATAGATTCCATTGTGTCGTCAAACTCACGCGTGTATACATCATTTCCTTCTTGGTATATAGCTTGTTTTGTTACGGCCGCCTTAGCAAATAATATTGCAATATTAGCTGTGGTTACTGCATTATTTTCCTGCCTATTTTTATGAACTTCTTTAATAGAATCTGCTCCACCACGTTGATGTTCGGTCTTTCTCACATCCTCGTCCATTCCTTCCGGATCTTTTTTAAGAATGTTTCCGGCTATCTTGGTAATTGAAGGAAAACCTTTAATTTCCCCGTCTTTAAGCAGACCGGGGCCATATTTTAAAGCAAAACTTGTTGCACAACCAAGAGGATTAGCCATACAGCCTTTTGCTGTTTCGTAACCTTGGCGTGCACGTTTCGCCAAATCGTACTTTTCTTTAATTTCTTGTTCGGCTTGTTTTTTGTATCGTTCTACTTGCTCTAATACAGATTGAACTTTTGCCATTATATCCATGATGGCATAGGCATTGCTTGTATATAGTAAAAATGAAAGCGACAATAGTATTGTTAATACTTTTTTCTTCATTCTACGCCCTCCTCTTTACTTACATCTTTTGCAAAAGTATTATAATCAAACCTTGGTAAATCTTGTAATATTTCCGTTTGAAGACTTTGGGCTTCTGCATCTAGAATGTCTAAAACTTGTTCCGTCGCATAATAGTTAATCTCAGCCCCTGCGGTATAGTCATCACGTGCCACCGAGGCGTTTTTAACCCCTTCTTGCAAGCTAATAATTGTTGTGTCTGATGAACTATCGGACTGTTTTTTTAGATCTTTCACTGATTTATAATTACTTAGCATTGATAGATATAATGTTTGGAAAGCTGTATCTTGCATAATTGCCGTTCTATATCTGCGCCAAAGATTAGTCCCGGCCTCTTTATTTCCCTTAATAATTTCTTCACCATTTATCGTGCCTCGGCTGGTCGCTTCGGCAAATTTGAATAAACAATCTGCAATTTGTTGCTCTTTTTTCTTTTTTTCAATTTTGTCATATTTTTTTTCAACTTCTAATGATATATCTTCCGCTTTAATATTTCCGCATGCGTATAAAAAAACATTTGAAAAAACCTGCGAATCTGTAAGTTTTCCGTCTTCCGTGTTTTCGCCTTTTACGACACCTAACTGTTTTTTTAAAGCCTCCTGGACAAGATCATCCGCTTCATCCTCTCCTTTTTTAATACCAAGATATAACTTATCGGCTTGCCCTAAACGGTCAATAACATTCTGCCCCCGATCCATTGCATCATTACGCCGTACCCAACTCCACAACTTTGTTGCCTCTAAATTAATCAGCCCCAAAATTTGATACATTTTGCGTGTATCTGTACTGGCACTTTCCAACATTTTACTAAGTTTATTAAATGTAGAATTATCGCCTCTTGCCCAACTGTTGATTAGTTGTCTTGTTTTATCTCTTGTAACATTTCCAGCTGTTAGATAATCTTCCGACATATGGTGATATGTCCCGTTTTTCTCATATTTCTTCCACCCTGCTTGTTTATATGGCAGGCAAGATTTATCTTCCGGATCATCTGGACACCAAAAGGTCTTTTCCATTTTTGTACACACCACATTTTTACGTATTTTACTGGCTGTTTTTTCTTTATCTAGATCTTCCACTTGAACGGTTTCTCCGACTTTGCATTCTGCCAGTTCTTTCGGCATTATGAAAAATTTTCCTCCGTTATTATCTTTTGCATAGATACTTTTAGTATATTTATACTGTTTTTGTGACTGATATGCAAAAACAAACTTTTCGGTATTTTTTTCCTTATTCCAGCTTGTTTTTTCAGGCTCATCTTCGGGATATTCTCGGCTATTGGATAGCGCATCTATCACTTTTTCTTTTAAATTTTCTATATTTTCTACAATTTCCTGAGATGCCTGAACTAATTTATTTACAACATCTTTATCTATTCCTATTTCTGCTTTGACGATTGATTGTTTTAATTGCTCGCCTGCTTGATTAATATCTTCTCGGCTAATCTTATTTTCATAAAAATCGCTGACTGCGGCACTGTATGTTTCATATGCTGCTAAAACATCTTTATTGTACTGTAAATTATATTGTTCTTTAGCATTTTGAAATGTATCTAATGCATTACTTTTAAAAGATTTAATCTGTTGTTGTATATCATCTGCTTCTGCGATATATTTAACTTTATCATCGGCTTTTAAATCTTTATTTTTATTTATGATATTTATTAGCTGATCTACTGATTTTTGTGCATTATCAGAAAAATCAATAATATTTTCATCTAGCTCATCAAAAGATTTATTTACTTTATTTTTACACTCTTCTACTTCAAGCTTGGCATCATCAATCAGCTGTTGAACATCCTCTTCTGGTGCCTCATCATCTAATAACACTTGTGTTCCATCAACTGTATTTTTTGCTATTTTGCCATCTGCCTCAATATCCATACTGGCTGTTATTTCAGTCACTTTACCCCAATCTGCCTTACCAACGACCGTTGAAAATTGAGCCAGATCTTCCGGTAAAAATTTTGTTAAGGCCCCTTGTAAATCTGCGGTATACTTCATTGCCGAAGTTGCCTGATCGCCAACTGTATTAATTGTCGTTGTCGTATTTTGTATTTGGCTTTGTACATTATTAACTTGGGTTATTCCATCTTGCAACGATGTGGCAAACGCTCCTATTTGTGCAGCATCAATAGTCGGCCAAACAAACGCAACAGCAGAATGCCCAGCAACTATGCTCATGCATAATATTGCAGCACCAAGCTTCTTTTTTGCGTTTTTTTTCATTTTCATCTTAGACCTCCTAATAATTCCCATGAATATTGTACGTTACAGCGCTTACTGCTTTATTTCATTTTTCTTCAATATTTCGGCCATTTCAGCTTTTAACACTTCTGTTTCAGCCAAAATATCTTTTGCAACAAGTTCTATATCTTTTAAACTTTCACTATCTGATGCGATATTTAGAGATGCTGCATCCTGTTTAAGTTTTTCGCCAATATCTTCCACCGCTTTTTTATCTTCATCTCCATGAACATATGCGCTGGCTGCTTTGATGTAGTTACTCGTACCATCTTTTATAATTTGGTTGTATTTTTCATTGTAATTATTTTGTATATCTTCAATTATAATAGCAGCCTTATCTGCTACATCTTGTTGCTTCTCACTCAATGCATCTATTCTTTGTTTTAGATCTACCTTATCTTCATCTTTGATAATTTTTGTTTCTGTGACAACTGTTTTCAATTCAGTCAGAGAGGCTGTATTAACAGTCGCAGCCCGATTTAAAACAGTCAGCAATGTTTCCAATATATCATTTAATTCCGTGGCAGTCTGCTTATTTTCATCCATGACTGCATTTAATGCGGTCATAAGCTTCTCTTGCTTTGCCATACTTGTTTTATTAGAGACTTCCTCTTCTTCTTCCTCTTCTTCATACTTTAAATTTAAGACGGAATAGTCATTATAACTTACTATGATTTCATTATTATTTTTAAAAATTGTTTTTTCTATTTTGCCTACAAATTTATTAATACTCTCTGCATGAACAGATAGTTTCTCTGAAACCGCTTGATTTACAACCTTTGAGGTAACTGATGCTAACTCTGTTGTTCCTTTATTGGTTTCCCCCACTTGCTCTGATAGAGCAAGTATTCCGCTTGCATCGGTTAGGGACAAATTTTCACTAAAACTTCCGATAGAACCAATTCCTCCAATGGCCTTTTTAGTTTCATTCATTGAAGTCAAAGATTTACGTATTGTATCAACAGTATCTTTTCCGGCACTTACTTGTTGCAACACCGGAACAATCTCTGTAAAATCAAACACAGGCCAAAAAGCGTAAGCAGGCTTAATCAGCAAACTTATACCACACAACAAGACGGCGGCCGACCGCTTACTCTTTCTCATTATATCCTCCCATAAAATAATATTTTAATGGAATTTATTATACTATAATTCCTCTTTTTTGTCAACTATTTTATCCTCCAACCCCATTGAGATATTTCATCACAAATCCATCTTCACCAAACTCTTTAACTAGGCTATCAACAAGTAAAACATTCTTAATTCCGGAGTTATACAATTTCAAATATGGTCCTAAACCACTCAAATTAACATCCAAAATAACGGACTCACCTTCACCATTTTCACCAGCATCCGGTCGTTTTAACAAAATAGCATACGGACAATCACGATATGAGCGTCCACTGATGAAATCATATTCACTATCGGTTAAATTCCATTTTGCATAAGATTCAGGTGTGGCTTGTGTATTACGGAAGAAAATCATTGTTTTACATTGTCCGCGTACAGCATCGCCAACGCCCAAATCATCTACAATATTGGGCTGTTGAAAGGCGCAGAGATAAGCTTGACGTTTTTTACGTCCTTCTTGCAAACCTTTAATAAATGCATCCCTAAACATTTCATGCTTTAACATCGGCGCTGTTTCATCTATCATAACCAACGCCGGGGTTCCTGTTTCCGTACTTTGCGATTGTATACGATGCATAATATAACTAATTGAAGCAGCTGCCAGCGTTTCATCATCAAAAATTTCTGTAAAATCAAAGGCAACAAAACGATTAGAGCTTAAATCTAAGCTATCGTGCTCTGCGTTAAAAATATTTCCATATTGCTCGGGGTTTACCCAACGATATAGTTCTCGGCGCATATTTCCTGTTGGGGAAAAACAACTTTTATACAGATTATTTAATATTCTTTCTTCCGGCCGTAGATAATCAAAAGCTGTTGTTACAGCACGTGCAGCCTCTCGTTCAGATAGAGCATCTGTTGCCATTGTGATTGACTTTAACCAATTTCGGAGAAAAGCGCGATTGCTTAGTGTATCACTTGTATCAAATGGATTTAATGACACATTCTTTCGTTCACCACTAAAACCAACATATGCTCCTTTAACCATATGCGTAAAGATTTCAGCACCGCGGTGACGGTCAAAAAAGTAAACTTTCAAATCACCATGTCGCATTGCTTGGCCTGCTAAAAATGTTAATAATGTTGTTTTACCTTGACCGGTAGGTCCAACAATACAGCAGTGAGCCACCGCAGATTCTGCGGCAGAAATATGGAATTGAAAACGATATGGAGAACCACTCATAGTACGGAAAACCGTAATAGCACCCTCACCCCAGTCACTTCTCGGTAAACCGGTGGACAACTGTTCAAATGAAACAGCCAGTGATACTATACGGGATAAATAGTAATACGTTCTACCACACATATCGTATCCGGGAAATTGATTAAAAAATGTTGCCTGCGCAATCCAATTTTCACGTACCGGCGTTACACTAAATAAACGACATATACGCTGTATTTCATTTTCACCAAACTGAACTTCTTCAAGTGTGTCACCCTTTAAGATAAAACTCATTGAATATTCTATCAATGATTGATGATCAGCATCACTATCTTCAATAGCAGCAAGAGCTTCACTATACTGTGCAACAACATCTCCCGAAAAACTGGTAACTTCTGACATTTTTTGTTGTTGCACAAGAATCGCCCGAGCTTTGGGTTTAAACAGCGGATGAATATGATGAAGCACCGTTAACTCACAATCTATGGCCAAAAGAGATGACATCATATTTTCATCCATATAGTCACCTGAACTTCTAATTCCCATTGTTAAGGCATATTTTTCTTTATTACCGGAAAAAAATTTGATAATTCCCTCTTCCCCTGTAAAATGAATACCATCCGAGCTTATTAATTCTTTTAATTGAAACCCTTGTGCTCCGCGTGCTTTGGGCTGAGGCTTACTAATTGGATTTAATAGTCTGACAAACGGATAAATTGGGCTCATATCAGCTGAACTTTGGTCATCTTCATACAATACTTTTACACCATAATCATTCAAGTTTGCTAAAACAGACTGTGAAGCAAAATTCAAATCTTTAACCGCATCCTTACGATCTTCTATTGATAAGATAATGTAATGGTCATTTTTATAAACACGATTCAAATTTTCGCGCCATGTATCATCCACAACTTTCAGCCATTTGTTATCAAAGTCACTCTTATTATTTTCCATTGGAACGCGTTCTCTGATGGTAATTACCCGGCAAGTAACCTGCAAATCTGCCATATTATCCAGCCAAGATTTTCGCGCCTCAAACATTGAAAAGACAGTCTCTTCCCGTGCAGATGTCAAATCAACACCTTGCACTTTAAAGACTCTAACGTATGATCCATTACTGCAACGAATCGTTGATCCATCCGATAATAAACAGTCAAAGGGGAGAAAATCTGCAACACGAGATTCATTAGGTTGCGGTAGTACCCAGGTTCCAATTTTTGAAACAAGTGAAACAGAAATAGCGGCAGCAGCTACAATTCCTAAAAGCGCCACAAACGCATCTGCACTTTGCAAACCCGCCCAAAATAAGGTATAGAAGTCAAAATTAAGGCTCAAATTTGCGTCCTTTCACTTTATATAAATTCGTTGATACCATATTTGTCTGTCCGAATGCTTGTAACATTCCAGATAAATGAGGGTCTTTTGCCCCCATTGCGACAACAACAAGGTGCCCTAAAACGATAGTTATGATAAAGATTAAAGGATTAACTTGCCAAATACCAACTGCCATAAACATAAATGGTATTTGTAAACCAGCATTTATTGCCGTTGGCAATACCGGCCCCCAAAACAGTTTTGGTGGATTAGCAACCGCTTTTAGAATAATATCTCTCATTTTACCATCCCTTTATTGACCTATTTATTTTATTATACGTCAATATTCCTTACAAAACTATTAATTTTGTATTTAGTCTCCAAGATATTGATTACATGGTACTATCTATTTTATCATGTATAGCGTCTGCCCCGCGGTCTATTTGTTTATTAATTTCAGGATTAATAACAGAAGATAATCCTCCACCCAAATTGTCAACTTGTCCATTTACAGTTTGTTTAGCAACATCTTCCGCGCTATCAGTTAGAGCCCCCAAAGCATCTCGCCCTAAATTTTCAGAACCAGGTACACCATAAATTTTATCCGTTACCGCACCAGCTGCGACACCAAGCTGGCCATGGGTTACATTTTTCAACGCATCCCCTGCTTCTCCACCAATATGTTTATCAATTTGCCGATCTATATATTGTTCACCTTTCTCAATAGCTTTATTTGCTAAGGTTGAGCCGGCCCCTTTTACAATTTGTCCTAATACATTTTTGTTTTGACCAGAAGAACTACCTGGAATATTTGGAACATTAATTGTATCCGGCGGTGTTACTGGCGAAGGAAGCCCCAGGGATGCAGCTCCCCCAGGAAGAGATGCAACGCCTGAAAGAGATCCTCCCGCTGATCCACCCGAACCTCCTCCTGGCAGAGAACTACCACCTAACGCACCTAAACTGCTTCCACCTGGCAAAGAGCTACCACCTGATGCACCTAAACTACTTCCCCCACCACTGCTAGTAATTCTACCTGCATCCGGTCTAACAGCTGCTGTATATGTATCATCAAAGTTATAAGTAAGTTCTGCATTTCCACCCTTAATATAAGTAATCAAAGCACCCATTCCAGACAAGAAAAATAAACTCATCACAATATAGCCCAAATGCTTAAAATTAATTTTTCCGCAAATTGCCAAGAAGGTAAACATTATTATACCAAAACCTGAAATTACATAAGCTAGTTTACGCAATCCCTCGGCAAACATACCTGTTTTTATAGCCAATGAATGAAAAACTTCGGCAGCAACAACTTCTTGACAATTTACTACGGTAAAAGCTACTACCAATATACTTAATACTAAAATTTTTGATTTAATAATCATAGCTTTTCTCCTATTTTCCACCCATGATATCGTGAGGAATTGCTGATGTTGCATTTTTATCCGGTGCAAACATATCAATAAACGCGACACAAGCACTGATCACAATCAACCCAACAACTATTGCTGTCAGCCATTTCCAGTTAATATTACCGAAAAAACCACCCATACAAACAGCAATAATACCAATTGCCGAGGCCGGATAAATTATCTCACGCAATCCTTGAAATATCTCTCCACCAGCTTTTGTCAGACTTTCAAAAGCAGCTAATGCCGGAACTGGAATACATGCGACAGCTATAACAACAAAGGCAATTATTGTAATATTTTTTCCATTCAGTCCAAACATAATAAATCCTCCTAAATTATTATCAATAATATAGCACAAATATTAAAAATATTCCAGCAAAAAGAGAGAGAGGTAATTTCAACTAACATATTGTTTTTACATGAATATTTTATTTTGTAACAAAAATTTCACACTCGTTTTTCAACAATATCATCAAAACTAATTTTTTTATATATCTTACGCAAAATATCTTGCACAAAAAAAAGACCGCGTACAAGACGCGGTCTTTTTATTGTAATATTTAGTTACCACTACCAATATTACCTTTACCAGCATCAAGAAAGGTATCAACTACCTTATCACCTTCTGCACCGGTACCCATATCTACACCCGTTGCGTAGTTAACGATAGAACTAGCTGCCGCTAAAATAGCCAAACCAACAGCAAGCCCCGCAAACCATGTCCATTTTACTTTACCAAAAATAGCTTGGAATGCAATACCAACCAGACCAAAACCGCCAACTACAAAGATAATCATTTTAACATGATTAAAAATAGTAACAGCTTTACCGGCAGCAGTTCCCATAATTGTAGCAGCGAAAGATGCATCCGCAAAAATAAGTGTAAATACCATTACCAATGAGCACAGTATTAACATTTTTTTCAAAATTTTCATTTCAGTTCTCCTAAATTCATTATACATATCTAACTATACCGCAAAAATAAAAAAATTTCAAGTTTTTTGCATCTTCGCTAAATTTCAATAAATCATTGAAAAACAACATTTTATTAATTCTGTAACAAAAACTTCACATTCATAAAAGATACTATTCTTGTCCTTTTTAAAGAAAAACACTAACCATATGATTTTGTTGTTATTAGTTTATAAATATGCTTGCCAAAGATTCTAAACAATGTTTAAAATATAGTTAATATTTCAATATTGCTTTGATATTATGCTTAGAGGATTTAATTACCAATGAATGGTATTAAAAATTTTATTGTCGGGTTCAGCCTTTCTTTGATCAGCACGTCTTTTGCAGGACAGCTGTATTCTTTGTCACCCAAACAACCGCAATATCCCGCACGCAATATCAGAATAGATTTATTTAAGAAGCAAGACGCATCCGTAGCAACACTTCCTACGTTTAAAAAAGTTTCAAAATATTCAATCATTAATACAGCCAAAGCGGATAAAGCAGTAGATTTACCTAAATTTGATACAATTAACAGCCCCGAAGATGATGAAATTTTAAGCGTTAACATAGACGGGGGCATCCCTATTGACTATGAGGCGGCAGTTTCCTCTGAGCAGGCCGAACTCTTGCAGACTGAGGAGAACAACCTTGTTGCATCCCTCCCCCAGGAAGCCGCTTTTAACATTGATTTTTATGACACTAATTCTCCTTGGGAAATAGCAAAGGGCAGCAAACACATAAAAAACAAAAAGCTTTTAGAAGAGACTGACGAGATTGGCGCCCTACCTACCCTTAATGAGGACATAAAAGATATAGCCAGCGAAGACAAAGAAGTTTCCTATAAAATTGCTGAAAAAATCAAACAAAGTATCATATTTCCTATCCCTGATGAGATTTTAAGTGATGAAGACCTCACACCAACTTTTATAAAAGGAAGACCAAAGAAACCATTAACAGCTAAACCTGCGCAGACAAAAAAGACATCACCCCAGCAAGTTGTTGAACCCAAAGCAGCGGAGCCGGTAAAAATTGTAAAAAAAGTCCCCACCAAGGAAATCGCAAAAGAAACAGACTCAAAAGGAATATTAGACAGTCTATCTTCATGGTTCGCTCCGGATGACGAGAAAGAGGAAAAAAGACAAAAAGCCAAGAATACCCCATCATACAGCAGTCAGCCCGCAACAACAGCAAACCACACAGCCCCATCATCAAATGAGGATTTTGTAAGTTTTTACGAGACACTGCAAGAAACAACTCGTCACCACCAACAAAACAAAGTACTCCCTTCCGAGTTAAAATTAAGTTTCCAACCGGACAGAGCTGAGATATCCGGCCAGACATTGCGTTGGCTAAAAGCTTTTTCAGAAGCTGCACAAAACGACAACACGTATCTGCAAGTGAGACTAGACACATCAACTCCCACGGATATTCAAAGGAAAAGATTAAATTTGCTTTACAGCATTTTTATAAACAACGGCGTTGATACCAAAAAAATTGATACCGTTTTCACTTCAACCGAGCCAAATGCTTTTATTATAAGGAGTTTAACCTATAAATAAATACTATTTCGGCCACCTTTCCGAAGAACGATGTTAAAACCGTCTTATAATTAAAGCGTTACGCTTGATTAATTAAATTTTAACAATTATTGTGAACAGAGATTAGATTTAACGATAGGTCAGATTATGAAGAAAATTTTTGTATTACCGTTTTGTTTATTGTGCATCTGCAACATTTCTGCCTGCCAAAACCATTCTGACAGCATTAATGCCGAAGATGTATTTATTGAAGATGAAGATGTATCTTTTATAGATGCAACAACTGATGCCGGCAAAAGATGCGGCATTAATGGGATAAGCTGTAATGATACTGCGCTGGTTAACTATACTAGAACAGAAGCAGATTACAGAGCTTACGGAGAAAGAACGAAACGTGATCACTTGTACACACAAGCTGCGGCAGGAAATAATTTGGCAGCAACGGTTAGACCAACTATTGAAGATGATGTTGTTGTATCTCGGCATAAAATAAAAAAACATGACCGCCAGCCGAATATGGTTGATGATGGTGCTTTTGCGCAGACACAAACTGTTGCGCTTGCGACGAATCCTGAGGATTATCATACCGTGCCGACAGTTCCCCAAGAAAGACTGGGACAAATGCGAAAAATCCGCAAAAAACCGGTAGATAATGCCGGTAGTTATATGTTGGAAGAAACAACCACTGCTCCGGATATTACACCAAAATCAGAAGCTATCACCAAAGGCTCTGTTTCTGAGAATAAAGAACATCGGTACGAAGTGATTTGTACAGAAGAGTGTGATGATTTTATTGATGACAATAACGATATTATTTCCTCCGAATTTACAGAAGAATCTTTTGATATTGCAGACTATGTAGATGTTGATGATACGCCTGTTAATTTTACAGATGTTGGTAAAGACATAACCCTTATTACTGATATAAGCATAGATGAGGTTAAAATTAGTGACGATACCATTTTAACATGGGAAGCAGAAGAGGGGGATAACTTACGTGAGTTGCTTACAAAATGGAGCGCCATGGCCGGCTGGAAGCTTCTGTGGCAAACTAATCGGAACTATGTTTTAAGCGCAGGTGTTATGTTTAAAGGGAAATTTGCAGATGTTAGCTCAGCTTTAATTCGTGCATTTGCGAGAGCGCGGCCTGCCCCTATTGCAACATATTATAAAGGGAATCGTGTTATAGTTGTAGAAACGATGGAGAATGAGAATGCTTACTAATAGAAAATGTTTAATTGGATTTGCCGGCTTACTTTTATTAGGTGTCGCTTCCTGTTCTTTACCAACAGATTATGATGCTGCTGTTGAGCGTGATGTTGATGCAACTATTAAATATAAAGAAGAGGCGAAGAAACCGCAGACTCCTGCTGATACAGATGTTATTCGTATTAAAGATGATATTTGGTTAGGTGATACCAGTGAAATTGAATATGAAGGAGATAAGCCACTTCCCAGTTATTTAGAAACAGCAGATGGCGTCACTTTGGTTAGTAACCGTCCTATAACGTTATATGAAATCGGGAATAAAATTAGTCAAATTACATCAATCAAAATGCGTTTTGCACCACAACTGGAAGCCACAGCCAAAGCTGCTGCGGACAAAAATGCACCGACGGTTAATAAAGTGGGAACAAAGTGGTCAGATACGTCAAGAATGTTGGTTTCCTATAAAGGCTCATTAAGTGGTTTATTAGATGAAGTATGTTCATATTTTGGTGTTTGGTGGAAATATGAAAACGGCGAAATTTATATCTACAAATATACAACCAAAACATTTACCTTATACACTTTGCCAACAAAGCCTTCTATGACGGCAAGTGTTAGTAGTTCATCAGGTGGCGGAAGTATTTCTAACGGTCTCTCAGGTATTGATTTGTGGGCTAACATTGTAGCGGCAGTTAAATCTATGTTGGGCACAGGTTCCAGTTTAGTAACTGATCCAATGAATGGAACATTGACTATTACGGCAACACCAACAGAAATTAAAAAAGTTGCTAAATTTGTTAATGAGCAGAACGTTCGCTTATCACGCCAGGTTGCCATCAGCGTTAAAGTCTTACAAGTTGAGGTTGACGAATCTCACGGTTTTGGATTTGATTTAGATGCAGCATTTAAAGATAGAACGGATAGAGGTGGTCATATCTCATTGCGGGGCATTAACGGACCTATGGGACTTGCCGAATCGGATCAAAACAGCTCACTTAATATGAAGATTTTAAGCGGTGATGTTACAATTAATGCAGCAATGCAAGCATTGGCTACACAGGGAACTACTACATTGGTTACCAGTGGCACGGTGACAACAATGAATAATAAGCCGGCGCCAATTCAAGTTGTTAAAACACAAAATTATATTTCGGAATATACAAAAACAAACAATGGTACTGTTGGCGGTGAACAGAGTTATGACATTACTGTTTCTACCGAAGAAATAGAGACAGGATTTACATTGGATGTTTTACCGAGAATTATGGATCACGGTCGCTTGATGATGTTATTTAGTTTGAGTTTATCAGACTTATTGGCATTAGAAAATGTTGCCTTGGGTAGTGATGATGGCAATGGACATGGTGATTCCGGATACATTCAAAACCCGATTAAAGAAGAAAGAGGTTTCTCGCAAGAAGTTGCATTAAAATCTGGTGAAACATTAGTTCTTTCCGGTTATGAACGTGTTAATACAACATCTACCAAGGAAGGTTTAGGAGCTGTTAACAACAATATTCTCGGTGGCAGCCAGAAAAACGATCAAACAAGAAGCATTATTGTTATTTTATTAACACCGGTAGTATTGGAATCGCCATTATTACCTGAATCCCGTATGAAATATTAAGGAGCTTACTGGTGGCAATGGAAGAGGAAAATGCGACACAAGAAATGAATGAAGCAGGCAGCAAAGAATGGGCTGCAAGCTTTACGGTTGATGGCATACAGTATGCAGCAAGTATCTTTTGGGAAAGCTTGCAAAATGTTGATGCACCATTTCTTGATGCCAAAGAAGCCGCTGAAAATGTTCTTGTCGGAGCTGATTTATTTTGCGTTAAACATGGTAAATCTCCGCAGTTAGGTTTAGCTATTTCAGAGCAAGGTTTCAAAAAAGGTATGAATGTTGCAGCTGTTTCAGCTGTAACTGCTATGGCTGATTCAACATCATTACTTGCTGTGTTTAAAGTTAATACAGGCTATTGGTATTTGTGCGTTAGAAATGATGTTATCTTATCTGATGGCGATGTACTGTTTGTTAATGAAGAAGACGCAAAAGAACAGTTTATGTCTATGCTTTCTGTGCCGGATTGGTCTAAAAAGATTGCACCGGCAGAATGGGGGATAGATGAGACTGAGGCAAAGGATATTGAGGAAGTCTTCGCATCCGGTTTAGATACTAAATTAGAAAAAATTAATGCCTTACGCGGTACAGAGCTAGCTATTGTTGTCATTTTATCTTTGGCCGCTGCTGCCGGTTTAATTATGTTTATTTCAAATACGTTTTTCTCTACGACGACGCAACAGAATAAGGTTGTAACACGGCGTGCTCAGAAAAAGGTTGTTAAAGAGGTGGAGAAAGTTATTCCTGCACCTTGGGAATCTATGGTTGATCCGGTTTGGATGCTGGATAATTGTAGAAAAAGTATTCTTACTTTGGTGCGGATTTCCACACCAGGTTGGATTAATCAAGGCGTTACATGTTCGCAATCTGCCGCAGTTACTTCTTGGCGCAGAGATTTTGGAAGACTTTCATGGATAGAGATGTCATTAGCTCATTCCGGATTGACTTTTACCAATAAAACTATTGATGATAGAGCTAATAGTGTTACAGTTTCTATGCCTTTTCAATCTGTTGAAAAAATAAACTCAGCGCCGAAAAAATCAGCAACAGAATTACGTAATATGATTAATGATTTGTTTCAAACATTAAATATGTCTATAAACATATCTAATGGTCAAGTAAAAACTGGAAATAAAGTTTATGGACTTATGAACTTTAGAATTAATTCCAAGTATGATCCTGAGATTTGGAAACCTTTGTTAACAAAATTTTCAGGACTTAAGGTTAATAATATACGTTATAATAACGGCGTATGGAATTATGAGGGGACAATTTATGTTCAGTAAAGAAAAAAAGATACTTTTGGTTTTAGCTGTTTTAGCAATCCTATTTAATCCGAATATGGTAAATGCTGCCGGAGCAGAGATTGCTACTATCAGTCCTGCCGATTTACCTATAAATACTGCAACGCCAGATAAGGTTTCCGGCGGCTCTGAGAATAATGCAGCCTCTCTTGTTTCTCCATCTCAGGCTAAAACAGTTGATGTTGCTGTAACTAAATCAGAGGAATCTCCAAAGGAAACAAATAAAGCAGTAGCTTCCCAAGAGAAGAAAACCGAAGCTGATAATAAATCATCGCAGAATGAAGCAGGCCTGCGAGCTCCTGCAAAGGCAGAAAAAGATGAGTTTGATTTTGATTTAAAAATGAAATCCATAAATGCCCCTAGTCCTATGGCTACACAACCTGTTGCACCTATTTCGGCAAATAAAAAAGCAGCCAAAGAAGAGCTTATTATCAAAGACGAAGACTTACCAACAGCCATTGAATATAAGACGAATCCGATAGAAAATTTAAGTAATAATATTTTATCTCAAATTGATAGTGATTTGTTCGCTCAAATGTCCGAAATAGAAAAAAGTACTACGCTGTTAACACTAGAATTGCGTCGTGAGAAAATCCGTAATGAAATTGAAGCGCAAAAAGCTCTACGGCAACAAAAATATGATGATCGGGAGAGACAAAAAGCCGAAGAGAAATTAAAAGCACTTGAAAAAGAGAAGCAGATTGAAGCTCAGGTTTTGCGTGAAAAGCAAGTTTTATTAAATAAAGAGCAACTTTTAGAAGATTTAAAACAACGAAAATTGCTTAATGCTTATATGAATCATATGCTTGTTGCTCATCAGCAATGGTTAAAAGAAAAAGAGGATTTATATGCACAAATGTCTGCTTTGGAACAGGAGAAGAAAGATTTAATAGCACTATTCAAGCAGAAAATTGATAAATTATTGGATATTTCAGCCAAAAACATCCAAACAGCAGAGGCAGCCAAAGCAAATTTTGATCGGATTGTTAAAGGATTAAAGGCTCGTAATGAACAGTTAAGAAAGCGTATTGAATCTGATGCAAAGATTATTAAGAATGCGCAAAATAGTTTATATATGAAAGCTCAATCTATTGAAGAATTAAAAGAAAAGAATTCTTCGGCCGCACTATCTCAGGCTGCATCAGCAATTAGCACCCAGGTTGAAGCCAGCCTTGATGCAGTGGATATTGCAGAAGAAGATGAAATTACGGAGAAGCTCAGTGCTCAATTTGCTATTTTAGGAATTTCAGGTAGAGCTGATACATTAGGGATTGAAGTTATTGACGTTAATGGGCAACCGATTTCTCTAAGAATAGGGTCAACTCTTCCAACAGGACATGTTGTTACTGAAATTGGTTCTGATTTTGCAAAATTCAGCCGAAACGGTATAGATGAATATCTTTATATCGGCAGAACTATTGATGGGTATATTCCAACTTTGGGATTAACCACTGATAAAAGTAAAGGTAAGTAATACTATATTATTAATGAGAGAAATATGGCAGAAGAAGAAGTAAAGGATCCATCACAAACAGAGAAAAAGCCTCAATCTAATTTTGAAGAGGAAGGAAGCTCGCAACAACAAGCTCCTAAAACTAATCTGTTTGACCGTTTATTTGCTAATGGTAATAAGCTGCTTACCGTAAGCGGTTCAGAATTTGCAATCTCTAATGAGACAAGACGTTTATTAGCTCTTTTTTCAGATGGTACATATTTGGTTTCCAAAGATAACCGTTTTGATGGAGCCGTTTATAACTTTGAAGCCAACGTTAAAAGAAGAAAAATTCCGATTAAAGCGCCACTTTATGTAACGTTGAATGAAATTTCTGCATTATATGCTTATGCTGAGCGCGGCGGAGGTACAGTTGATGTTTCTGCCGAAGAAGCAGAAGATATGCAGATGCAAATTGACTTTATCAATATTATTCAACGTGCATCGCAAAAAAAAGTGTCCGATATTCACGTTATTGT